>Ga0265298_10000814_pt1 | contig 46004 bp, 56 predicted proteins | sample AusTroGonzalo_MG_3_FD_193486 | JGI IMG/M metagenome (GOLD analysis project Ga0265298, IMG submission 193486) | Bovine rumen microbial communities from tropical cattle in Woodstock, Queensland, Australia - Gonzalo_01 | ecosystem: Host-associated > Mammals > Digestive system > Stomach > Rumen ...
TTGTTCGGGCTGGGCCAGGATCTTCGGCTGCTTACGTTCTTGCCGTAGTAGTCCCCCAGTTCGGCCCACCAGGAAACCGTGCTCTCCGCCGTGCCCGTGGCCTCCGTGTCGGTGGTCCAGAGTTTGCCGGGCACAGTCACCGGCTCGCCTCCAGGCGTCTCAGATGGCGTTGTGGAGGCTGCTGTGAGGCATTCCACGCTCCCCGGGCTCCCCGGGGCGAAGAAGGCCCCCTGCGTGGCGTCCTGGATGTGCCATACCTGCCGCAGGGCGTCGAACACATACAGCAGCCAGTTTCCCGCCCCGTCCCGGGCGCTGAGGTAGTATTTCAGCCCGTCGCTGCCCCCCGTTCCCGCGGTGAGCTTCGTCCCCAGGGGCTCCCCGATGGGCTGGGGGATGCCCCCGGCGTACACCACGGGCCCCACCCGGGAGAGGTAATACAGGCTTTCGTTGGCTATCGCCAGGCTCCGCCCGCAGCCCTCCATCACCCCGAAAGCCGGGGCGCTCTGGGGCTCAAAGTTGGCGGGCCGGGAGCCGTACACCTTGAAGATGTGCCGCTCCTTGAAGAAGCAGGGATACCCCAGGAAGCTGATGCAGCCGGTGAAGTCCCCCTCCGTGCCGCTCTCCCAGCTCCAGGAGTCCGTGCTGAGCCCGTCGAACACGTTCCAGTTGTACGGGTCCCCCAGCTTGGAGCAGCGGATGGTGTCCCCCTTGCAGCCCCATACCCGGTTCTCGTTCACGCAGATCCAGTCCAGGTCCGGCACGGTCCGGGCCACGGTGATGCCTGCCGCCGTGCTGTCGTCGGTGAAGCTGTTCTCATAGAAGCGCAGCTCGTCCCCCTCCACCTCCCGGACGATGATGGTCTGATTGTTCCCCGCCTGGGCGGAGCCGGAGATCGTCACAGCGTCCCCCGCCCGGAAATACGTCCCCCAGTCGAAGGAGGAGGACGCCGCCTTGATGGTGTTTCCCGCCGCCGCCTCTCCGGCATAGGTGCCGTCGGTGAAGGTCGCGGATACGGTGACGCTCGCCTCCAGGCTCCCCACCGTCCAGGCCGTGGCCGGCGGCACGGGGGGCGTGAGCACCTTCTTGTCCGGCCACAGGAGCACCCGCTCCCCCAGGGCGGCGAACACCTTAGGCCCGTCCGTCACCGCGGCGGCGCTCGCCCCGTCGATGTACAGGGCCGTCCCGTCCACGGTAAACCGGCTCCCCCCGGCCCGAAACAGGCCGTTGGGCTTGGTCACGCTCCCCAGGGTCACCCGCCCCGGGCGCACGCTGAGCCGGGGATAGTCCCCGCTCCACAGGTTCCGCATATCGTAAAGGTCCCCGTCCTCCGCCCCGGCGGTGTGGTTCAGCCCGCCGAACAGGGTCTGAGGGAACTGCCGGATCCGCCCCCCCGCAGGCAGTGTGGGCAATTTCATGCTGTGTCCTCCTAAATCTAGTAGTCATGAATCGCTTCCGTAGATCAGGGATCCGCTTCCCGCATTATAATAATACCGGTCTTCCATGATCTCGTGCAGACAGGCGGTTTGATTTTCAGCAAGCGCCGGTCGATAATCCCGCACCAATTCTGACCCTTCGTAAATAGTGAAACCGTAGATTTTTCCAGTTATTGCACAGCCGCTCCCCCATCCGTAGAGCGTGCCTATGGTCAAAGGATATAGAGAGTTTGCCGGGTGTGCATTTTCCAACGTAATTTGCCCTGTAAGAGTGCCGTCCACGGCTTCCCAGGTAGCATTATATCGTGTCACATCAAAACGCATTTTGGTGTCATATACATCCCGCCCAGGAGCTGCGCTGCCGGCAGCGCCTCCAGATTGCAGCCCAAAATACCCCAAACTATTGCCGCTGGCAACAAAGGCAAAAGAGTCGGCAGAATAAGCGCCCGAACGGCTCCCGAACAGAAACAAGCCGCTAGGTGGCATCACGGGCCTGATAGTTGCGACAATCAGAATCCTTGTATACGGCGTTGCCAGATAATCGCTGTCGATCCACTCCTGCCCGAAAAACTGTAAATAGTTATTATATACAGGCACTGGCTGCGGCCTCCTTGAGGCCGCTCCCCACCCCTTCAGCTGCCGCCCCACAGCCAGTCCGGCAAGGAAGCTGTTCTTGTCGTACTGCATTGCCCCTCCTTACTCCGCCGCTACCGGCGGGTGGTCCGTGTAATAGGTGGTGTTGATGGACGGTGTTCCTGTGAATGTGCCGCCCGTGCCATAAAACATATTAAACAACGGGGAATTCACTCCTTCGCCACTCCCCTGTCCCGATATGGGTATACGATATTCATATGCAAAGGTAGCATCTTGGGTTTGGGATAGCTTTATGCCGGAACAGCCATAAAACATGTTCAAATAGCAGTTGCCGGGTAATGTAACAGCGTAGAGTTCAGGCAGCGCCGTCAAGCCTGTACAATCCATAAACATTCCATCGCAACAGGCTATCCCAAGAGTTGTAGCGAAAATTGGAGGCGTGCCGGTTAATCCAGAGCACCCGGAATACATGGCCTGATAGCACCCCATCGGCAGGGTTCTGGCAGGCAGCATGCTTGCGGATGTCAATCCCGTACACCCCCTGTACATGCGTGAGTAACAGAAGGGGTACAGAACATCCGCATCGAGCGAAGGTCCGGACGTTATTCCCGTACATCCGTCAAATAGGGCATAATAACAATATTCCGATAAGTAAGGAGATGGCAAATCGGGAGTAGATACCAAGCTGACAGCTTTCTGAAAAAGGCCGATGAAACATTGCGTCCCCATTGTGGGGTGCTGCCCATTCTTAACGGTTTGCCAGTCAAGCAAATATTCGATGTTTCCAAAGCACTGTATGCTGTTTCCCACAAACGTCCAGCGCCCGGGAACCAGCTCACTTGGACCGGTTGGGGATGTATTTGTAATTACCGTGTTTCCAGTCCCCCGCATATACAGCTTCCCGCCGCTGCTGCTGAGCGTTGTGGTCCCGTCCCAAGCCGTCCAGTTCTCCTTATCGGTGGAATAATAGAGCGTACCGTCCCAATTTTTTGTGCTGTTGTAAACGGAGAGTGTGAATTCCCCGTCATCGCTGGAAAAGGTGAGCCATGTGGGCCGCTCCCAGATGATCTCCGTCTCGTGCCCGCTGCCGTCCGTGATCAGCACGGGCCGGTCCTGGGAATCGAACTCCACGGCGTAGGAATTGACGATCTCCCCGTCCAGCGTCTCGGTGAAGCTCCCGTTGTCCCAATCGGAGAAGTCTATCTCCGTGGTCTTCCGCAGCCCGGTGATGTCCGTATACCCGCCCCCGGCGGGATCCCCGATGAATATGCCCTGCCTTTCCCCGAAGCGGTTCAGGAGCCAGAGGTCGAAGCTGTTCCGGTTCTTCCGCAGGTAACCCTTCCCCCGGTCCGGGTCCGAGCTTGAGCCGTACCCCGCCCCGAAGACCAGCTCGGGGATCTTCGTGGTCACGCCCTCCTCGGTCACGTCCTCGAACCGGTAAGTCCCCTTGACCAGTTCATTGTACTGATACACCGTCACGGGCCAGGCCGTGGGCTCCAGGCTCGTCATCCGGGTATGCTCTGCGTCCGTCCACCAGAAGCACCGGCTTCCGTGGTGCAGCTGCTCCGTCAGGGGCGCGCCGTTTTCCGTCTTCACCGTGCCGGTGAGGAAGTCGATCTCCTCATCGTGGATGTGCAGGTAGTCCAGCGCTGCCGTGTTCCCCGCCAGATACCGGGCGGCCTTCTGATAGTCCGTCCGCAGCTCGTCCACCACCAGGTCGGCGATGGCCCCGTACTCCGCGTAAAGCTCATTGGTGATGACCGTGTTGGAGATGACGGTCTCCGTGACGATCTCATTCCCCCAGTCCTTCATCTCCGCTTCGTTGAAGTTCTCCGGGGAGAGGTTCCGCAGGATGTACCGCAGATTCTCCAGCAGGAGGAAGACGTAGTTGTACAGGGCGTCCACCTTCTGCTCCGTGGATTCCCGCCCGGTAAAGGACGGGAACCCGTTGTCCAGCGCCGCAAATTGTGTAGGCATGGCGTTACCTCATTTCAGCCCGATCTTCACCGCGATGTACGCCAGCAGGGCCGTCACCACCCATGTCAGCACCTGCTGGCTGATGCTGTCCCACCTTCGGGCGGGCTTCATCCGCAGCTCCTGGAGGGTCTGGGACATCTCCCCAAGCTTGGTGTCGATCTGGTCCAGCCGCTGCCGCAGAAGCGCAAGGGCCACGTCCCCGTTGTGCAGCCGCTCCTCCGTGGCGTCCATCCTGCGCCGCAGCTCCTCGAACTCTCCCCGGGTCACGGTCTGCTCATTCATGCCTGTCCACCTCCGGCAGCCCCGTGGCAATGCTGGTGAGGATGCTCAGCACCCCCGCCAGGGCGGAGGCGGAGGCCACCACGGCCCAATTCACGTCGCTCAGCACGGCGCTGGTGCCGATGGTGGCGATGGCGGTCTGGGCGATGGTCCGCAGAGCGCGGATCCCCGCCGCCCGGATAAACTGCTTCATTTCAGATCCCCCTTTTCCTTCGCTGCGTTGTACCGCTGGAGCATCACGGCCAGCTCCTCCCGGGTGACGGGCTTTTCAGGCCGGAATGTCCCGTCCGGGTAGCCCTCCATGATCCCCGCGTCAATGGCCCACCGCATGGCCTGCTCAGACCACCGGCCTTCATAGTCCTTCGGCATAGGCTCATCCTTGTACTGCGGGCGGCACACGCCCACGATCTGCGACGGATAGCGGATCCTCAGCGCCACGCATCCGCCGTTGTTCTGGCTCCCCTCGTACCCCGTGGCAGTGTTTCCCTCGACGGTGTAGATAACGGTTCTCCCGTTCTGCACAGGCGTATCCTCCACCAGCCCGCAGTGCTCCGGCTCCGTCCCTCCGCGGAAGTTCAGCAGGAGGATATCCCCCGCCCGCACCTCCTCCGCCGGGACCGTCTGCCCCTGCTCCCTGTACCACCGGTACAGCATCCCGCAGGAGGCGGTCTTGGCCCCGCCGAAAAACGCGGACCCTTCCCCCGCCTCCCGGAAGCACCACCAGAGGAAGGCCGCGCACCAGGGCTGCCCCTGCCACGCCGGATCATACGCTTCCCAGTACTTCGTCCGATTGCTCCCGGGCGGCGATTCCGTATACCCCAGCTCCCCCCGGGCGGTCTCCAGCACCTTGCTCAGGCTCATTCCCCGGCCTCCTTTCTCCTCATCGAAAGCACCTCCGCTTCCCGCCGGTTCCTCAGCAGCAGGGCGAGCTTCCCCGGCTGCGGATCAGAGTACTCCACGCTCACCGGCCCCCCGTCCGCCCAGATGTTGTTCCGCCCAAGCAGGGCGCTGACCTGCCGCGGCGTGAGCTGGTAGGTGATCGGATTAATTAGGGCAAAATACATCTGTAGAGGATGTTCGGAGAAATACTCGTAAATGCTCTCCCGCGTGGTTCCCACAACGCTGCTGGAAAAGCGCATGTTCCAGGAGGTACGATACTGGTCTGACACGCGGAACTCATTGATCTGAAGTGCCTCCGTATCCCTTTGCGGATTGTATTTTGCCATATTGCATAACGCTTCGGCTCCGGTGGCGAACGGAGAGACGGTGCTATTGTACATCCAAAAAGAGGTGCTGTTGTCTGAGGCCCTGGTCTGCACAGAGGTGATGGAGCTGATTGACTGCGGCCTGCCCACCACCATATGCGTCGCCGTCAGCACCCCGCTCAGCACATCCAGCGTCCCGCCGTATACCGTGCCCGCCTCGGACTCCCAGGAGATGGGGATAACGTCTCCGGCGTATGCTTCGTATGCTGTGGGGGCATAGCCGAGTTCGAGTTGCGGATACAGTTTTATGTCGTAGGTATTTGCGATGTTGTATTCATAACCAATATCGTACTGATTGTACCATCTAACTCTCTGCCTTGTGCTTGGCTTTGACAAAGTGAACGGTACTCCAGCCAAGAACAAATCACTTGTGTTATCCGAATAAACTACTTCTAACTGTATTTTTTTGATTTCGTTCGGAATGTTGCCACCCATCGAAAAAACACACTCAACACCCGGCAACAAGTTTGTCTCAATGAAAATATCACCTCCTCCTACGCAATAGGTTGATGTAAATTTCAATGTTGACGTTCCGTAAATGTGAAAACAATTCTGTGTGGGATCATACTCAAATGTAATGCCGTATACTGTCCTCATAGGATAGTTATGAAGTAAGTTCTTCCCTGCCCTCGTGACCTGCGCCCCCGTCCACCCGCTGATGGGCCGCACGTTCTCCGGGCTGGGGTCCCCGCTCCCCTCCTGCACGGGCCGGATATCCACCGCCAGGCTCTTCAGCGGAGAGCCGTCCCCCATAAAGCTCACCACGTCGCCGGAGGCGGAGGAATAGTGCTTCATCCCGGCGGCCAGCAGGGCCAGGGTCTTGTTCGGCTTCACGTTCATCCCTCCTGTACCGGGTCGTATCTCTGGCAGTACCACCGCAGGTATTCCGACCAGGCGTTGTTGAACATCGCCATGGTGTTCTGTGCCCGGTCGTATTCCCCGTTCGCCAGGTCCGCCTGGGCCTGGAGCCACCAGGTATATACCCCGGTGTACGGAACCCCTGTCTTCAGCGTTTTCGTCAGGTTTTCCGCCGTGTAGGGCAGCCAGTCCTCCAGGCTCTCCGGCGTCTCCAGCCGGATCTCCAGGGCGATCTTTCCCTCGATCTCGCTGAGCCAGTTCAGCTTAACCCCCTGGGAGAAGGCGTTGGGCTTTACGCCGTCCAGATAGTCCAGTGCCTGCTGTACCGTCATCACAGCTCCCCCCAGGTCCCGTCCGCGCCCAGGATCAGGGTGCTCCCGCCCCGCACCAGGGCGATGCTCCAGGGGGCGGGGGCGGCGGTCTTCCCCCCGGTGGACAGGCTCATGCCCTCCGTGGTGGGCAGGTACGCAGCATCATCCGCGCTGTCGCAGCCGTACAGGCAGCGCCGCTTGCCGCTCACCATCTCCTCCGGCGTGTCCAGATACCCCAGGAAGGTCACCCCCGCGGCGCTCCCGCTCCGCAGCACAGGCGCGTCCCTGGTCCCGCCCAGCACCCAGGCTCCCTCCCGGAGGGAGCTGTCAGCGGAGCTGACTGAGGGAGCCCGCGTCTCCTCCCCGTCAAGGATCTCCGTATCCCGTTCCGGGTCAAGCTCCTCCCGGATCTGCTCTCTCTCGTCCATTGTCATGTCCTCCTTTTGCGCAGGAGGCCGGGGTTTCCTCCGGCCTCCTCTCCGTTGCTTACTTATCAGGTTGCGGTGGCGATGATCCCCGCTGCCCGCAGGGAATCCAGCAGCGCCTTGAACTCTGCCGCTGTGGGCGCGGTGCTCGCCGCGTCAGCCACTGCCGCCCCCTGCTTCACCACCCCCGCTTTGGTGGTGGTGGCGGCGGGCAGGTCCACCGTGCCGCTGCTTTTCAGGTCCCCCGTGACCTCCAGGTTGGTGAGCTTCGTGTAGTCAGGCATATCTCAGCCCTCCCGTCAGCTCAGGTCGGTCGCGCCGGAGACGCCCGCGCAGGCGATCCCCCGCCAGTCGTGGAAGCCGGCGGTGAACCGGGCCCGGCCGCGCCATACGTTGGCGTCCGTGTTGTCGTCGATCTTGGAGCTGACCTCCAGGGCCACACGGTCCAGCCAGATCAGGGTGCCGTACTCCTTGTTGTACCGGCTGTCCAGCAGCAGCCAGGGCGCGGTGCCGGAGCTGATGTACTGGTTCAGGTAGTTCCATACGATCACGTTCCAGCGCCCGAACTGGTAGTTGAAGGCGTTGTTGGCGGTGGTGGGCTCCTTGTCCGCACCGATGGCGGCGAACACGGCCTTTTTCAGGCTGTGGATGTTGGGGATGAGGATGGTGTCCGGGGCCACGTCCAGGATCTCCCCATTGTCCCCCCGGGTGTTCTGCATCTTGGTCTCCAGCATCCCAAGGGCGTCGTCGGAGAAGGCGTCGGACCACAGATTGCACTGGGTTACGCCCTTCACCTTGCTGGGGTGTGAGGCGTAAAACAGGTTCTGCCCGTCCGCCCCCTTCAGGTCGAACTTGCCCCCCGCGAACTTCACGCTGCCGTTTCCCTGGATGGCGTTCCCCAGCAGGGCCGCGCCGAACTTCTCCCGGGTGCGGTAATAGGCGGTGATGAAGGCCAGGGGCTTCTTCTTCAGGTCCATGAGCTGGCTGTCCTCGATGATCTTCTTGGAGATGGCGAAGGAGTCCTTCCACTCCACGCTCTCCATCACCTTGGAATAGCCCTCCTCCATGCCGTCCCGGGGATAGGCCCCGTTCTCCCCGGCAACCTGGAACCCGTCCATGGCGGTGAGGCTGGTGAACTTCTCTCCGAAGTGGGTGCTCTTCTCCATGCTGAACAGCTCCTTGATCACGCTGTTCTGCTCGAAGGACTCCCCCTTCTTCTCGACGAAGGACCGGATGGCGGCCTGGGACTTGCCGAAAATGCTGTCGGTAACGCCGCTGGCCTCAGAAAATACGATACCTGCCATTGTGCTCTTCCTCCTTCCTTACAGAAACTTGACCAGGGTGGGATTGCCGGTGCCGCTGCCGTCCACCTTGTCGATGATGGTGGCCACGCCGGAGCTGGTGGTGGCCGTGATCTGCATGCCGTCGGAATGGATGGTGACGGCGGTGCCGATGGCCACGTCCGCCAGGCTGGCCTGGTTGGTGGTCTCGAAGATGATGTCGGGCGCGACGGCGATCACGGGGATCAGGGTGCCCGCAGCCAGGGCGGCGGCCTCTTCGCGCATGCAGATATAGGTAGGCTTGGTGGTGCCGGTGCACTTGACCAGCTTCCCGCTGGAAAGCACCAGCGCCATGCCGATCTTCGGGGCGTCGCTGCCGGTGCAGGGGAGATACTCCCAGGGCTGCACACGCCCGTCCTCATTGCTATGAGGGATAAAACCTCTCATGGGTAATTACTCCTTTCATCGTTTCATTTTTTTCAGGTCCGCGGCGTACATCCGCTGGATCTCCGCCGCGGTGGCCTCCGGGAAGAACACCCGGTACTGCGCGGCGATGTCGCCGGGGACGGACTCCGCGCCGGTCCCCTGGGCCTTTGTGGCGGAAAGATGGTCTTTGCTGGCGGCCTGGAGCCTGGCGGCCTCCGCCGCCTTATTCTGCCGCAGGGAGGCAAGCCGCTCCTCCGCGGCCAGCTTGTAGGCGTCCAGGAAGCCCAGGCCCTTGGAGACGTAACCCCGGAACCGCTCCCCCGCCTCGCTGCGGAGGATCGCGCCCAGGTCCGCCATCTCCGGGTCCATCTCCCGGATCTGCTCCAGCTCCCGCCGGATCCGGGGATCCATGCCTCCGGCGTCCCCGTCCCCCCGCAGGGCCTGGCGCCCCTCGAAGAGGGGAGCTGTCGGCGAAGCCGACTGAGGGGTCCCCCCCGTCTCCCGCTGCAGCTCCTCCCGGGCCACGGCCCGCACGTCCGCCTCCGTGGGCTTCCCTGCGTCGAAGCGCCCCTTCCGGAGCTTGGCCTCGTAGGCTTTGAGCTTTTCGGCGGTGTCCACCGCCTCCCCGGTGGCCGGGTCGGTAAAGCCCATGCGGGAAATGACCTCGTTCATCTCCTGCATGGCGGCCTTCCGGCCCGCCTCCTCAGCCTCACGGCGTCTCCGCCCCCACGCCTGCCGCACCCGCTCCTCGGGCGTCTGTTCCGGCTTTTTCTCCCCAGTGTCCTTTTCCCGCCCCTCTGCGGGCTGGCTGGCCCCGTCTGTATCCGTGCCCTGCTCCTGCCCGTCCTGTGTCTCCCGGGCGGCTTCCCGCCCCTCCTCGGGGGCGTTATCGGCGGTCTCCGCGGCGGAGTCTGTATCCTCCGCCGCGTCCTCCCCCGTTTCGATCTCAAAAAGCGCGTTGTAATCGATGTTGTCCATGATATCCTCCCTTTTTGCGCCTGGGCGGCGAACAGATTTTTACGCTGTTCAGTGCGAATTTTGTCATTGCGAGGCCCCGGAGGGGCCGCGGCAATCCGTTCTCCTTACTTGCTCCGGAGATCGCTGCCCTTTTTGACGGTGCCTTTGCCCTTCTTGGGGGCGGCCTGGGCCGGGGCCTTCACCACCTGGCTCCCGGTCTGCTGGATCTTCCCTTTATAATCGGCCATCGCTCTCTCCTCCTTCCTGATGGTTTTTGCCCTAAACGAGGAAAAAGAGCACGTTAAGCGTGATTTTTGCTCATTTCAGGGGAATTTTTGCGCGTTATCTGCGAAAACCGGCGTTTTTGCGCTGCTGCCCTGCGAAATAGGCCCTTTTCCGCTGGCCGGGCGAATATGGATTCAGGCCGTCGGCCTGGCTCTCCCCATCATGGCGTCCCGGCGGGCGTCCTCCATGGCGGCCCGCTGGGCCTCCAGCGCGGCCTGCTGTTCCGCCCGGCCCCGGTCATAGTCCCGCTGCTCCGCCTCCAGGGCGGCCTGCCGCTGCTGGGCCTCCATGGCCGCCTGCTGCTGGGCGGCCTGCTCCTGCTGCATGGCCCGGATCCGCTGCTCCATGAATTCCCGGGCGTCGCTGGCGTTGGGATAGTGGAGCTTTTCCATCTCGGTCCAGTACATCAGGAGGGTCTGGGGATCCTGGGGACTCCCGAAGGCCCCCAGCTGGAGCATCTGCGTCATCTCCTGCCACATCTGGGGCCGGTTCGCCGCCAGGGGGGCGGAGGTGTCGCAGGAGAAGAGGAACCGGTCGTCGTCCAGGATGCAGTGCCATTTCCCCGCGGCGTCCCGCTCGTAGAAATCATACCGGCTGAACTCCTCGTACTGGGCCGCGCCCCGGTTGTCCTCCGCAACCACGGGCCGGGGCTCGTCGGCGTAGGCTACCTTCAGCTGCACGATGCGCTTGAAGAGCTCCGCATACGCCGCCTCCTTCAGCACTCGCTTGCTTTCCAGCCTGCCCGCGCTCTGCTGGGCGGCAAACTGCTTTGCCACGCCGGACTGCGCAGTGGTGTCCCGCCGCCCCTGGAAGGAGTCCGTGATCCCCAGGGCCTGCCGCGCCTCCTCGTACACCTGGGCCAGATACGCCATCTCATACTGGAGGTCCCCGGAGAACTGAAACAGGCCGATGGCCGCCTTGTCCGCCGGATTCCCGATGAACCACCGCTCCCCGTCCTCGGGATCGTTCCGGAAGTCCGCCCGGTCCGGCAGGGTGATCCGCGTCCCAGCCTTGATGAGCCGGTCGATCATCTTTGTCTCCATGCGGGAAACCGTGTTCTGCTGGTCCTCGATCTTGTCCACATCCGAATCCCCCAGGAGCTGCCCGAAGAGGGATACGTTCCGCTGGAGGAACACGGGGAAGCAGTCCGGGTGATAATACGGCAGCTCCGCGGGCTGGATCCGCACCACGGGCCCCGCCGGGGTCTCCTGCATCACCGGCTGCCCGCCGATCTGCTCCCCCAGGGGCGTGGTGATGGGGGAAATGATCTCCTCCACTTCCTCCGCCCGCTCCGTAAGCCGCCCCCCGCACTCCGGACAGGTTTTTACGCTCCTGTCCGGCTCGGGCCTGCCGCATTGCTCGCAGCGCCGGAGCTTCCGGGCGGCGTAGTCCTCCAGGTCCTCCAGCACCGTGTCGTTCACCCAGGAGAGCTTGCCGATCTTCCCGCACTCGCCCCGGTAGTACACCACGTACTGGGTGACCAGGTCTTCCGCCTCGGCGGCCTCGCTGCCCAGGGTCCGGACCTCGGGTTTTTCCTCCCCCTCGTCCACGTCCTTCCCATACCGGGCCTTGATCCCCGCCCTGGTCTGGGGCAGCCGCAGGGCAATGGCGTCCATATCCTCCACCCGCCCGAATACCCCGTTCTGGGGGATCACCTGCTTGGGGTGCAGCAGCGTTACCGCCACGTCCCCAACGGTGCTGTGGGTCCTGGCGGAGTTGTCCCATTCCACCAGCCAGAAGGCCCCGCCCTGGATGGGGATGGTCCGTTCCGCCTGGTCGTTCAGCTCCTCCATGGGCAGCCGGTCCAGCTCGTTCCGGAGCATATCCTCCAGGATCTTCGCCCGCCCTTCGTCCGCCTTCCGCCGGGCGGTCACCTTGGGCTGCGGAATCACGCTGTTTACCTCGCTCTCGATATTCTCCGCAATGATGTTCCGCAGGTGGGCGGTCTTGCGATAGCTCCCGTCCTTGGCCCTGTCCTTGGCGGTGAGGGGCTCGATCTCCCGCACCTCTCCCCGGTACAGCGCCTCCCGGTGATCCATCCGGGAAAGCTGATCCCCATAGGCGCTCTCCTGCCGGGATACCCAGTCCTGCCAGTATGTCAGATCGTGCTTCATGCTCTCTTTGCCTCCACCAGCGCCCTGGCCAGATCGTCCAGGATCATATGCGACACCCGCTCCAGCATGGCGTCTCCCTCGAAATACAGTGACATTTTGAGATGCATGAGCTCATGCACCAGGGTCTTTTCTGCATCGTAGGGAATCACCCGCTCGCCGTAGAATATGGGATCGATCAGCTCAATCCTTGCGGTCTTGGAACTCTCCTGATAATCCACGCACCCGTCCGCTTCCGGGTCCGCCATATTCTCCGGTCTGCAATTGGTCAGCAGCTTGATCCTCCAGCTTTGCAGGCCCAACCTTTCCTTCCACTCGATCAGCAGCTTCTGCAGCTCCTCGTCCGTCATGCTCTTTTTGCCTCCCTGCTAAGCAGCCCAATTGCGGCCTCAACATGCCACAGAGCCTCATCATCCTGCTCCCTTGCTCGGCAGCGCAGTCTGTCCCGGACGATCTCCAGCAGATCAGCGTCGGTCATGCCCAGTCCTGTGCCGTGCTCCATGAGCACCACGACCCCGCCGCCGGTGTCTCTCTGCTGGACGAGATATCTGTACCAGATACCGTCTTGCCCTGGGGATCGCCAGCGGAAAATATCATTGTGGCTCCTGCTCATTGTTACAAGCTGATCTCCGCGGAGTTTTTCGATTATTTTTGATTTTTGCTGCTCCGTCTTTTCCCCCGTCAATTCGGCGCCCCCCATTTCTCCGCCATCCGCGCCCGGTCCTCCGGGCCCGCGGCGTAGTAGTCCTCCAGCATGTCCTCCGTCCATTCCCGCTTCATCGGCGCGGCCTCCGCCTCCACCGTCATCCGCTGCTGCGGCCGGATGTACCAGGCGATGGCCAGCGCCATCACGCAGTCGTCGTGCGCCCCCGGCTCCGCCGCCGGCCGCATCTTTTCATCCCGCACAAAGGTGAGCATCTCCTCCAGGGTCGGGCGGTGGTTTACGCTCCCCAGGGCCTCCCGCATGGCCTCCACCAGCCCGGAGATCATCACGGGCCGGGTCACCGCCGTGGTCCGCACGCCGTAGGCCTGCCGGATCGCCCCCGTGAAGGTATCCTCCGCCTCCCGGACGTACTGCCGCGGGTACCCCAGCTCCTCCAGCCGCTTTGTGGGGTAGGAGGAGAAGTTGGCCTCAATGCCGATGAGCGCGTCGTTGTAGTACCGCCCCAGGCAGTACGCCTGCTTGGCGTAGGTGTCCTCGTCGTATTGGTGCCGCAGCACCGCCACCTGTGCCCCTGTGCGGTTGTCCAGCACCTGGGCAACGAACCAGTCCGACCCGGCCCCCGCGGTGTCCCCGCCGATCACGTAGGGCACACCGTCCTCCGGCTCCCGGAAGATCTGGATGGGCCCGCCCTCCTCTGTCTGCCACGCCCATTCCGTGATCCGCGCCCGGGGATCCTCCGCCGTCCCCGGGGCCTCCCGGTAGGTGAAGAACCCCTCCCGCTCCGGCGCGGGGATCTGCTGCAAGCGCTCCCCCACCGCCTGGGCGTTGAAGATCGTCTTCCCCGTGACCCCCCACTCCCCCAGGCAGTACACCTGGTAATAGTATGGGTCCGTGTCCCGGAATCCCTCCAGGGTGGCGATTGCCTCTGCGTCAAGGAATCGGTTGTCCTTGTATGTGCTCCGGTGCGTCCGCGCCCGGGGGTCCGGCTCATCGAAGAACCGCCGCTTCAGCCAGTGGGTGATGCTGATGGGGTTAAAGCTGAGAATGATCTGTTTATAGTACCGGGTCTCCCCCCGGAGGCGGATATCGAGCTGATTGAAATCGGCCTCGGTGAGCTCGGACGCCTCCTCGATCCAGATGCCCGTGATGTTGTAGATACTCTTCAGCTTCTCCACATCGTCCAGCCCAGCGAAAAGGATGAGGCTGCCGTTGGGAAAGCGTATCTCCAGCTCCCCGGAGAGTATCCGCGCCCCTGCGTCCGGGTAATGCTCCGCGATCTGGCCACGGAGCTGGGCAAAGCAGGAGTCCGCCAGGGTCCGGGCCACCTTCCGGCACACCAGCCAGCGGTGCCCGGGCTCACTCGTCACACGCTCCAGGACCTTCCGCCCGGCGAAAATGCTCTTGCCGGACCCGCCACCCCCGCAGAGGACCAAATATCGGTGGTCGTCCTCGTATAGTCTCCAAAATGCCGTGTTAGTGGACGCCCGCAGAGCCACCCAGCGGCGCATGATCTCCGCATCACTCATCGGTCCCCAGGAGTTCCCGCGCCCTGGCCATCATCTCCGCTAGAGTGACGGGCTCCTCCTCCTGGTGTACGTCGGCCACAATCGGCTGCGCGGCCTTGCCCAACAGCCTGTCCAGCACAATCTCCGCCGCCCGGAGTTTGTCCCCTTGTCTGGCATCAGGATCGTCCAGGATTGCTTGGAGGGCGGACACCGCCTTGTCGCCCAGCGGCAGGAGCGCGTCCTTGAGATTGGACGGGAGTTTCGGCCTCCCGTTTCCCGCGTTGTTGCCCTTTGTAAACCGCCCCGTCTTGGCGTCGCGTTTGCCGTTAAAGGGCCGTTTATTCGGCGCAGGAGCAGAGGCGGCAACTCCGCCGCTCTTATCGTCCAGCATCATCACCGCCTCCTATCTGTAATGTTACATACGTTCCACTCATCCGATATGATTATATCGAACAGATGTTCGCTTGTCAACGGCCGGCAACGTGGTCTGGTCGGCTCCGCATTCCGGGCACCTCATGATCTCCTCCTATACTCAGCATATGAGCAGGCCTTAAATACGCTCTTTCGGTTTACCCACCGCGCAAAGCTGATTTGCTCGGCGCTCGGGTATCCTCCATCATAATCCCGGTATGGCTGTGCAAACGGCTGTACCCCCATTGCGTCCAGGGCCAAAGCCCGCCGCTCCGCCTCCTCCACGTCCTGGACAAGCATATAGGCCCAAAACCTCGACGGCGCGATGCCTGCCTCTTTCATGTACGCGGTGGCCTGCTCGATCACGGGGAGCATTTCCTCGGTGTCGCATGACAGGCGGACAAACCTGATCCAATGCAATCTGGACAGGAGCGCCGCGTTTTCCGGGGTGATGAGGCGGGCGTCCAATCCCTGGTTGAAATCCACCCAGACGGCCTCGCCGCCCATGTCCTCGATCTGCCGAATGCCGTGGTCACAGGCCAGGACGTTGTTGTCCATGAAAACGATGTTTCGGCTGTCCGGGCGCTTGATGTCCCGCCAGGTGGCCGCCGGCCTGATCTTGCCCTCCTTTTTCGGGACGATGCACCACGGGCAGGCCCTGATGCAGCCGCGGGTCAAAAATCCGATGGCGTAATCCACGCCGGGGTATATCGAATAGTCCGGGGGTGTGACCTCAATCTCAGGCGGAAGGCTGCCGTAGTCCTTGTACCCGGTGCCGCCCCTGATGATTTCGTCGGCATAAATCACGGTGTCGATGTCCGGGGAAAACGTGAAAACCTTGCTCATGTAGACCCGGTCGTAACGGTTGAAGCCGATCCACCATTCCACGGCGTCTCCCTGGGCCTTGTGCCATGCCGCGATCCGCATGAGGGCCAAATTCGGGAACGTGTCGCCGCGGCGCCGGTACCTGGCGTGGTAGCCGTCCACGTCAATCAGGCCGATCTTCATTCCGTCCCTCTTTCCTGCCCAAAGTCTTTCCCCATCGTTGCTTATATTCCTTCGGCGGTGTTCTCCTGGGAAACAGGGTTAGCTGCTCATGCTGGTGTCTCTCCCGGTACCGTGGCCCATCCCAGGATGGCTTGCCGCACTTGGCGGCCTCCAGTTCCCACCCCGCAGCTTTCAGGCTTGTCCCCGGCTCACTTTCCAGGATGAAGGTGATGATTCTGCTGTACCCTTCCTTTCGCGCTCTCCTGGCCGCCGCCCCGTAGAGGCATGAGCAAGCGTTCCGTGTCCCGTCGCTGCATAGCCTGGTAATCTCCAGTGTGTGTCCGTCGTCCAATCTCCTGCCTACCGGGCGGCCAACGATGCACACGCCACATAGCTCCCCGTTTTTATAGGCTCCCAGGCTCCACTTGTGCCCACGCGCCGCGTCATGGTGCCGGTGGTACTGGATGACGAAGGCATTAGCCTCATGCAGAGAGATTTCCTGAACCTTCATTTTTCCATTTCCTCCATCGTCATCTGCTCCATTGATCCTCATGGCTCGAAGCCCTCCATGACGATCTGCAATTACCGTCCGTTGCCCTGCCGGATCATACCTCTCTCCGATGCCCCGACCATACGGGGGATTGCACCACACCACTTCACCCGCCCAGGGTTGGGCCAGACCATCATCTTCCGGGGAAAAGTATCTGGTGCACTTCGCATTGCTCTCTGTGGCGCAGGCGTCCAGGGAAAAGTGGAATATGGCGTCCAGCCGGTTGAATAGCTCCGGTGGCGTCTCCCAATCCTGCCGGATGCTCGTCAACATACCTTTGTTCACGGGTAATACCTCCTCCTCCGGCTCCGGCTTGCCCTCCAGGCGGCACTCCGCAGCACTCGCCGGGGAACAGCAGATTACGATAATCACGATCACGACTAGGCAGATAATCATGAGGCCAGTCCACGGGTTATCATCCATCATCGTTTGTGTCGCCTCCGTCAGCGTACATCTTTCTGCCGCCGCATTTTCGCCATATATTCATCATATTGTCCATCCACAGCATACTGTCCAGATCTGGATTGTCTTTCACGCAGCGGATGAAGCTAAGCTCCAGAAAGTCAAGCAGAGATTCCGCTTCTCCTTCCGTCAGTTCAACTTTCACGTCTCTACCTCCTGCCTCAGCCAGTCGCGGATGCACTCGTTACAGTCACCGTATTGACTGCACCACGCCCCCCCGTCCTCATCTTGGATGGTTACACACAGGCTTGCGTGTCCAATGTACGCCGCCAGTTCCTCGTCCGTCATGGCCCGGATGTTGTCAGCTCGTGAGATAGCTCTGCGCTTGTGGTCTTTTCCGCTCGGATAAACGGTCATTCCCGCCACCGTCATGTCCTTCACTTGGTTGAAATGGAAAGCATCCAGGGCGCGGTCTGCATCCCGGCATCCCAGTTCTCCGTTGATGACGATGGAGGTAAACCCGGCGCGGCATCCGTAATCGCCGTATGCCTCACAACTTTTGCACTTCACGCCTCTACCTCCTTTCGGTCAGCGGGGATGATGGTGGGAGCCATAGCCAGCTCATACGCCGAAATCCACCGTTCGCCGTCGTGCATCATAACCGTTGGTACGCTTTCTTCCATCGGCAATACATCCGCATCTATCAGCCTACCATGTGACGGGACGGGGACAAGAGGACACTCGCTATGCAACCTTTTTTCTCTAATAGCATTGGTATATTCTGCCCACAACGCAGGTACACTCGGCAAAACTTCACAATGCAAGCTATCACCCAACGGGCAATCCTCACAGCTTGTCGGCATCTCCATGTTTGGTATATAAACTCCCATGCTCATTCCTCCAAAAACTGTTTCATCGGCTGATGATTCCATGATCTGATTGCTTTCCACGGTTCTTCATAGGCGTCAGTCCGATGCCCGCACTTTCTACACCAGATGTATGTGCCGAACGAATGCCCCGTGGGGATGCCACAAAGGAAGTGCTCAAACCCTTCTCCGATCCGTTCCACGCCTTCGCCTCCGCATTTCTCACACGGCTGCAAATCAAACTCACTCATGCTTCCTCCTTCGGTGGCTTCCTTCTGTATTCGCGCATCTTTTTGGCGAACAATCTGGTCTCCTCCTCCGTCAGGCCGACACAGGTATTCCCCACGCCCTTCATGTCAAGGAGATTCTTGTCATAGCTCTGCATGATTGCTGGTCCGTGCTTCTTTTGCAGGATGCACACAGTCTGAACATAGGCAGCGCCTTTATGCTCCCGCTCATACACGACGGCGTACCGGCTTTCTTCGTTTTTGACGAAGCCCAGCTTCGCCAGCTTTTTGTCTGTCCTTGTGATTTTCATTATGTTTCCTCCTTCGGCGGCTCCGCCTGCTTATACGCTGCCTCCAGATGCCGGATCACCTCGCCGCCATACGCATTACGCGTTAGCTCAATAAACTCCTCCACCGTGCGGGTTTCGGCGTCCACGTTTATCCCGTGGTCTCGCGCAAACTGAGCGCGGCCCATATCACACGATCCCGTGAGCCGATGATGCCAGTCGTACAGATCTCGGCATGGGTATTTCACCCCAAGCAGATGCGCCTTGAAAAATGCATCAATCCGCTCCTCCTCCGACATATCCTCAAACAGCTTTTCCCGGAGCGCAGACATCGCACCCGCCAAAGTCTCCCCGTGGTCGAAGCACCGATCCTGCTTGACGATAAAACACGGCGTTGTGGTCAGGTCGGAGTTGACGATCTCTCCCTTCGCCACATTACCCCGGACAGAACGGATGATGGTCTCGATGTCATCAACCCGACAAACGTTTTTACCACAAAAGGATTTTAAGCCGGAGCCGTAGCCGTCGCCGTAGCCGGAGCCGTCGCCGTCGCCGTAGCCGGAGCCGTCGCCGTAGCCGTCGCCGGAGCCGGAGCCGTCGCCGTCGCCGGAGCCGTAGCCGTAGCCGGAGCCGTAGCCGTAGCCGTCGCCGTCGCCGTCGCCGTAGCCGTAGCCGGAGCCGTAGCCGTCGCCGTCGCCGTCGCCGTAGCCGTCGCCGTAGCCGTAGCCGTCGCCGTCGCCGTAGCCGTCGCCGGAGCCGGAGCCGTCGCCGGGATCAAAAAACGCTTTGATCCTCTTGTTCAGGCTCTCCATTCCATCACCCCCAAGATGCAGGACGCCGCTTTGTCAGTGCATGGGATGATCTCGATCACGCCCAGGATCGTCATTTCTGGCACGGTGACGGTGAATTTGCAGTCGTGCGGCTTGGAGACGCCGTCTACTGCCATCTGAGACAGGCTTGCTGCCCCGGCCCAGTACCACAGGCGGCGAACGTCGGTCATGGTGACCTCGTCGCCTGTGCGTTCATGAATGTGGCCGAAAAATACTCCGGCGCGATTTGCCCTCACGATGTAATACTTATTGCAATCCATTGTTTTTTCTCCTTTCAGTTATTGTCTTGGTTTTCATCCTTCGGCGGCTCCGGGGCAATGCCCACCAGCGCCTCGTACATGGCGCTCTTCTCAACGCCACAGTTATAGAGTTCCACAGCTCGGTCAATGCGCTTGCTCAGCTTCTCAATGGCAGATGTACTCCCCGCTCATAGCGCACTCACCACCAGCGCCACCGTCAGCACGATCAGCGCCAGCGGCCCCACGGCGGCCAGGATGTCCGCCGCGTCCATCCAGGTGTCCGCGTCGTCCCACCACTCGCGCACCTTGGAGTGGCGGCGCTTAAATATCTTTTTCACGTCATTTCCTCCCGATATATCAGTTTCGCGCCGCATTCCGGGCAGTGCGTATCGCTCCCGTCCTCCTCAAGGCCTCTACCGCACTTTCCGCAGTGCCATCCAAGACGGTCCCGGATGGCCTTCGCGGTCTCCTCCGTACCCATGTTGGCAATCAACCGCTCCATGGCCGCATAGCCCTCCTTGGTTGGACTGCCATAGTCCACGCTTGCGGCGGCCCCCTTCCCGGCCTGCTGGATGCTCTTGGGCGGCTTGGCCTGCGTCCACGCCCGGTTCTGGATCCATTTTGCGGCCGATGGGATATACCGCCCGCCCTGATCCAGCCAGGTATCCTGGTTTTTCTGCCAGTCCAGAGCGTCCAGCATCTGCTGCAGCGTGGCCCCTGCGTCTATGGCCTCCAGATAGAGGCGGCACGCCTCCCGGATATCCCCGGATTTCTTGGGATACGCCGCCCAAAAGAGTTCAAAGCCGTCATCCCCTGATAGGGCCTCAAGGTGCAGCCTCCCCGTGGGCTTCGGAGTCTCACTCGCAAGAGGGGGGAGAGGGGGAGATATATAAGATTCCTTCTCATACTCTACCTCTACCTCTTTCTCTACCTCTACCTCTTTCTCCCTCTCCTTCTCGCTTTCGGTTTGCTTCGCGCTTGCTTCCGCTTTGCTTTCGGTTTGCTTCGCTTTGCTTCCTCCGCGTTTCCCGTTTGCCGCCTTTCGTGCAGCGGTGTCAAGTGTAGGCTTTATGAGTACAAAAACGGTCTTACTCGCGCCGGTCAATTTGGGGCTCTGCCCCTCGAAAACATATTCGCAGACTGCACGGGTGACTTCGGCCAGGATTTTAGGGGGCAGCTCTTTGAATGCGTCCCAAAAACTCCTATAAAATGTGAATTGATTCCGCTCCATCGTCTCTACCTCCCAGCCCGGCAGTCCTGCCCGGTCCCTATCCTGACACTGTGGCCGCATTTTCGGCAGCAGTACATGCATACCGCCGGGTGAGCGTCCCTGTCCGGGCAAGCCCGGATCAGGGATGAATACCATTCTCGCCCGCAGCGTGAGCACCGAAAAATGTGGTTGCCTTGGTGTCTCGCCATGTTATAATCGGTTCTCACAGCATCACAGTCACGCCGTCACAGTCCTTAAGTTTGTCCTCAAGCCAGGCCTTGACGGTGTTCCGGGCGGTGAGCCTCCACATGCCTCCGTCTGCCTCAATAAAGGCTATCCCACGCTCGCGGACGCGGATAAGGAAGATTCCTTCCGGCTGCTCTACCTCCTGGAACGTCCGATAGGGCCGGAGCCGGACCAGCGGCTTAATGGTCATGTTCTCGGCCAGGGCGGCCCCCTTCTGCGTCACGATTGTGGACGCAACGCCGTTATCGGCGTAGGTCACTTTCGCGCCGGTAGTGATCTGGCTCAGGAGACGGATACAGTATTCCTTATCGCCCCCGTCCTGGAACCGCGTCATGAGGGCAACGGTGGCCTCATCAAAGGGCATGGTTACTTCCTTGTCCCACCCGGGAATATCCGTTGCCAGCGCACAATACAAGGAAACTCGCCGGTATCGGTTTTCCGGCTCGAGGCAACCGTAAACAATGACCTCCGTTGCTGCATCGACGGACACAAAAAGAGTCTGCTCATAACTGTCCTCCTGGATGATGTGGACCAGAGCGTCCAGGCTGTTCACCGTCAGCGGTTCCGGCGCATCCAGCTTCGAGCGGACTTCCAGCGTGGAGCCGTCACTCGTCATAACATAGGTATGCCCGTCAACGACAAAGGGCTGCGGTTTGCTCATGGCTTCGATTTTCTCAATGGCTTCTTTCAACACGACTGTATATCCTCCTTATTTTGCAATTCTCAGGACCGGCGCGGACTCCTGCTCATCTCCACCGAATCCGATTTGGCCGGGAATCTGAGGCGTCATTTCGACTGCCCGGAACTCGCCGTAAGCGTCCGTGTTGGCATACAGTGCGGTCTTGATGGGCGTGGTGGCAGCCAAGGCGCTCTTGGCCGTAACGCTGACGGAGATAGTGCTCCGATCATCGTCCGGCGTGAACTCAATGGTAAGAGTGATCTTCCGCTTCTCCGTGGCCTTGGTATTGGGGTCTTGGATGTTGGCAAGCACCCGGCCCATTTCGTAGTCCACCCGTTCCGTGACGGCCCCACGTGCCATTTCAAGGATACTTTTTTCCATCTTGGTATTTCCTCCTATTGTTATCTCTGCGCCCAGGCCCTGCGCTCTTGCCGCAGGACGGGGCAGGAATAATAATGTGGCAGTCTGCCCTGCTTGATCTCTCCGACCAGGCCTCGCCGGTAAACTCGCCCATGAATAGCTTCCCGATGCTGGATGATCCGCACCTTGCTCTGCGAGTCCGGGACGAAGAGGACCGGGACTTCATCACATGGGGACCAATCGCCGTCCCAAAGCCTGATCCACTTAATCGAAGCCCCGCACAGAGGGCATATCACCCACGGGGCCCTGCGGCTGTGCGTTGGCCAGCACCGATCCCGCTCCTGCGCTGTCGGCATATTCCTCTTCCCTCCCTTCGCGGAACTCCGGCATGAGGACGTAGTATGGCCTGATTTCCTGAAGCTGTTTTGTCGCTCGGCAGTAGTCGCACCGCCCGCACCGCCTGGGCCTGAGCCGTCCGGTCTTGACGGCCTGGATATCCGGCAGCCGATCCTTGATCTGCTCCAGCTCATAGTCATACCGTTGCCGGTGATTCAGCAGCAGAGCTTCCTTGTCCGGATAATCCTGCTTGGATATCGCAATGATAACGAAATTCGCATCCTCCGTGCTGCCGGCGGCCTGCTTTTCCAGCTCGGTGTACACAGCGGCACGCATCATGTAGCCGTAGGAGTCGATGAACGTGACCTTGGCGCGGAGCTCGTCGCTCCAGCGAAGCTCTGATATGTTGCTCACCGTCTTATAGTCGATGATAAGCCGCCCATTCGCCACATATTTATCAAATCGGCCCCGCCAGGGGACACCGAAGAGGGCCCCAGTGATGATCTTCTCATTTTCACCGGGCATATTCAGCAGGCTGGCGATCAGCGGGTCACGGCGGGCAACCTCAATCATGTTGTCTGCCTGCACATAGGGCGCGTATTTCTCCGGGGGCGCATCCTTTTTCCTTGCCTTTTTGAAAATATCGTCGTAGTGCTCCTGGATGAAAGCCTCGTGCGCCTCCGGGGACTCCATAGCGGTGTGGAAGTAGTTGCCGACAAGGAACGCCTCCCGCTTTTCTTCCACCCAGCGGCCTTCCAGCACGGCCATAGCCTTGGCCTCGCACTCGCAAAAGCGCTGGTACTGGGAACAGGACATATACTCCCGGTCCGCCTCCGGCGTATAATAGTTATCAGCCGTCAATACCATTCTGCGCATCCTCCTTCACGTCCCAGGGGAGCGGCCCCGCCTCATCTTCGGCGGCGCTTGCCTTGCCCATCGCGGCGGAAAGGCCGCTGTTGAGGGCATCAAGCCGGGCAGCTTCCTCGTCCCCGGGCAGGCGCGTATCCTTGGCTTCCTCCTCGCCGAATGCGGCAGAAGGCTTGACAAACCCGTCGTTGATCGCGCTGTAGAGTCGGGAGAGCTTCACCAGGTCCTGCGCGTTCAGCTTGTCCAGCGGCTTCCCCGCCTTGGCGGCGATCTGCTCACCGGTGATGCCAAAGGTCTCAAACTTTCCGACCATATTCTTCACTCGGCTTTCGATGCTCTGTCCGTCGCCCTTCATGGCGTTCTCCAGCGTTTTGTTGCAGGTTTCAACGGCGGCATCCACAAACCATCCCGGCAGGACAGCCAGTATGCAGGCCCTTTTCCTGCGGGCACCCTGATTCGCTACCGCCTCATAGATATCCCGGGAGTCGGTCAGCTCGTAGGATTGCTTCTTGGTGGTACGGACGTGCGGCACGGTGAAGGTCTTCTCGTCACTCACATTGGTCTCCAGGTCCCAGCAGTACGCTTTGATCGTCGTGCTGCCGTCCCGGGCTTCGATCTCGTCAACGCCGAAGTCCAGGTTGCCCCATGCCCGCGCCAGGACCTCAACAAGCCGGATGCTGGGGCCGCGCACCACGCTGTCCCCACGGGGAAATTCGTACTGGGCCTGCTCGGCCAGCTCGCGGCGGTTGCACTCCGTGAGCGCTCTCTCCAGAGCCAAATCAACAGATCTGGGGAACTGCCGGGCCAGGATCATTTTGCCTTTGATCTCTGAGAGCGCCTTGCTCTCCTGGTACTCTCCCATTCGGGTGTTGTTGTTTGTCCGCTGCATGTATCCGGTTTCCATTATTACGCTTCCTCCTTGACTTTACGCCCGCCCGCACTTATAATTGTGCAGGACGAGTCTGTGTACTCAATGATTACCTCTTCCTCTTCCTCCGCCCTGGATGCTGCAACATCCGGGGCGGCTTTGCGTTTCTCCATCCAGAAAACCTCCACGCCGTTGGTGTCGGTGATCGAGCAGCGGCCCCAGCCGTCGGGACTATCGTGCTCCACGCGGTACAAATCATTGCCGATTGCACCGCCCAGCACATCCGTGGGATCCCCGTCCACGTGCAGTTGCACTGCGGACTGATTGGAGTACACGTCCGCGCTGATGATGTACGGATCTTTGAGCTTTTCAACCGTGTGCCGCAGCGCCATCAACTCTCCGATTACCTGCTCGCCAGTCATTTTTGCTTTCCCCCTTGTTCGTCCAAAAACGCCTTGATGTGCGGCATGATCGGCGTCCGCCCGCGCTCCATATCACTTATGGATTGCTGGGTCACATAAAACCGTTCAGCCAATTTTCCCTGCGTTAGGCCCAGCTTCGCCCGGTACTCCCAAAGCTGATTCCCCGGATGGGAATACCTCTGCAACGCCGCCGCGCTGTGCCTGTCCCCGCCGTGTCCGTAGGGCATTCATGTCTCCTCCTTGTGTCCGCCGCTGGGCGGGATAATGTCGCAGGAGTATGCCTCATGCCCACGCGCCCGAAAAGCTTTGCAGACCTCCTGGCTCTCCTCACAGGCGACAAGGACTCGCATAAGGCTCCCTCCTCTCTGGCATTGGTATCCTCCTTTTCCTTTCTACAGGGTATTCTGCGTAGATGCTCACTCCCTCACCCCCTTATCAGCTCTTTGATCAACGCCGCCTTGCTCACCAGGCTCCCCGGCGGCAGCGTGTACCGCTTCGCCAGGGTCTTTTTGCTGATCCCCAGCCAGGCTGCGGCCTCCGCCTTGGAGATCAGCTCCCGCCCGGGGAAATCCTGGTCCAGCCGCATCCGCAGCTCTCCCGCTCCGCTCATTCGGTCTCCTCCTTGGGCAGCCCCCGCATATACCGCAGGAAAGCCCGCTTGGGGATTTTCACCCGGCTCTCCCCCACCACGATCACAGGAAATCCCAGCAGCCAGGGCTTTTGGATGGCGGTGTCGTGGATGGTGGTGGGGGAGGCCTGCAGCACCCGTGCCACGTTGGCACAGCTCAGCACCTCGGTCTCCAGCGCCTCCACCTCCTCCAGGGTCCCCGGCTGATCCTGCCATGCCCTCATGCCGTCTCCTCCAGTTTGTCCTGGCTTTTCTTCAGCAGGTCGATGGCCATTGCCGCCCCTTGGGCCTGGTCCAGCAGCTTCTCCCGCAGCGGCTCCGGCAGCTTCTCCATCTTCTCCAGCCAAGCCTGGTCGATCTGCGTCTTCTCTTTGTCGCTCACGATACTTCCTCCCTTCTGTTGTGTGTCGTCATTACCTCGAAGACAGGGGAAGCTTAGTCCCGTATCCCGTCATCCAGTCCTCCAGGTCGTCCTCGCAGGCCGGGCACAGGTAGATCTCCGTGAAGTCTCCGGGCTTGCAGATGGAGAACTTCGGCTTCCTGGCCTCCTCGGCCTTCGGCGCCACGAAAAACGGGATCGTGCTCTTCACCTGCTCCTCCGCGCCGCATCTGTCGCACTTGCGGATGTACATCCTTTTTCACCTCCTCTCCGTCAAGGGATTATCGGTTTGTCAAGGACAAACCGCCCGCCCCCTGCGTCTGTTGTTTTTTGCTGTTCGCTGTTGTTTCCTCCTGGGGAATTGTAGCAGGGGGCAGGATTGCATTTGCTGTAATCAAAATAACAGTTACTAGATATTTTGTCAAGCACAAATTCAAGTAACTGTATATTTTCCTTGCGTTTTATTTCCGTCCGTGTTATAGTGGCCGCGAAAGGAGGTTTGTGATGCAAAACCGAATCAAGGAGCTTCGCAAGTCCTTGGGCATGAATCAGACGGAGTTTGGGAAAAAACTTGGCGTTACTACCAGTGCCATTTCCGGCTATGAACTTGGCACCATCGTTCCGTCAACCGCCATCATCCTGTCCATCTGCCGGGAGTTCGGCGTCTCCGAGACCTGGCTCCGCACTGGGGAGGGGGAGATGTTCCCCTCCCGCTCCAGAGAGGAGGAGCTTGGCCGCCTGGTGGCCGATCTGTTTGCGGATAGCCCTGCAACATTCCGCTCCGCCCTGATCACCACCCTCCTCCGCTTCGACCCCGCCGGGCCGGAGTGGGCCGTCCTGGAGGCCATCACCAAAAACCTGCTTGCCGAATGGCAGGCCCAGCGGAAGGATGAGAATGGAGTGGCCGATGATGGGGTATAGGTGCGTCTGCGACATCTGCGGGCGTGATGCCCGGCGGTGGTACAACGTCGCCTTCGTCCCCTGCGCGGCAAAGGGCTGGATGAACGTCGGAGATATGCCGCCATTCCGGCTCGCCGTCTGCGCCGATTGCGGCCAAAGGCTCCGCGATCCAACCCCCGCAAGCAAAGAGGACCCCGAGCCGTAAGGCCCGGGGTCCTCCCCTTTATCCGTTATTGTCTCTCACTTACCCAACGCAGGGTCCGCGCCAGCCCGTCCTCCGTCCCCCGCAGGTCAGGCCCCCTCCGGGAGGGGGCTCCGGCGCAGCCGGTGGGGGAGAATGTGCCGGCCTCCCGCAAAAACGCCGCCACGAAAACCAGCGCCCCATACTCCGCCCGCTCCAGCAGTCCCCCGATCTCCTCCATGATTTCCTTCCGGTTTTTCATGTTTTCTGTCCTCCATCGTTGATAATTGTTTCTCTCTGTTATATTATGGAGGCAATGAAAAATCTGTCGGAAGGTGGTTACAATATGGGAACCCAATGCAGAGCGCAGGAGCTGGATGCCATGACCTGCCCGAAGTGTTCCCGCCCGCTCCCGGAGCTGGAGGATCTGCTGTACTGCCCCTTCTGCGGTCGGAAGCTGGTGCGGGAGTATGGCCGCCGCCGCCGCGGCAATGGCCAGGGCACCGCCCGGAAGCGGGGCAGCACATGGACAGGCTATGCCGCCGGGTACTCCTGGGTGGACGAGTCCGGCAAGCGGCACACCGTCCGTCCCAGCAAAGGCGGTTTTCGAACCAAGTCCGACGCCCTGGCCTGGGCCGCCCAGAACAACCCCGCCGCTCAGGAGGCCCCCATTCCCAGGCTTGTGGATCTCTGGACCGGGTATCGGGATAACGAGCTTCCCAAGCTCAGCGCGGACAAGCAGACCGCTTACAAGGCCGCCGCCCGCCGGCTGAAGCCCATCATGGGCCGCACCGTGGACAGTCTCACCGTGGACGACCTCCAGGCGGTGATCAACACCGTCAGCACCTATTACCCCGCCCGGGATATCAAGACGGTGCTCTCCCATTGCTATCTCCGGGCCATGGCCAGCAATGCCAACCGGGGCCGGATCACCCAGAATCTGAGCGAGTTCGTCACTCTCCCGAAGCTGGAGGAGAGGGAGGCCGCCGTCTTTACCTCCCAGGAGGTCAAGCAGCTCTGGACCCTGTATGAGGCCGGGGACGTGTTCACCGGGTACATCTTGCTCATGATCTATACCGGCATGATGCCCGCGGAGCTCCTGTCCTGCCGGAGGGACCAGATCGACCTGGACCGCTGCGAGATCCGAGGTGCCGGCGCAAAGACGGCAGCCCGCAAGGCCGCCGTGATCGTCTTCCCGCCTTATATCCGCCCCGTCCTGGAGGATCTGCTTGCCGTTGAGGTCAAAAATTGCCGCAGCACCGGGGAAAAATTGCTCAGCATGAATAAATGGACTTTTTACGACCGCTTCCGGGAGACCTTGTCCAAGGCAGGGATCGAAAATGAAAAGGGCGAGAACGGCAAATACCGCCTCACCCCATACGCCTGCCGCCACACCTTCGGCACCGAGGCTGTCCGCCAGGAGCTGCACCCGGAGATGATCAAGCGTCTCCTGCGCCACAGCTCCACCCGGACCCAAGAGAAGTATACCCACCTGGGAGCCAAGGACCTCCACGCCGCCGCCGACGCCCTCCCGAAATAGTCCACCCTATTGTGTACAATATGTGTACAAGCATCAGGCTCCGCCGCATGGTTGACACACTCAGCCTTCCCCTGCTAAGGGAGTAGGCGGTGTTGAGCCGCGCCCGGGTTCAAATCCCGGCTTCTCCGCCATATTCCCCGGAAACTGCATGATAGTGTGGTTTCCGGGGAGCTTTTATTTTTTCGTTTTATCACGTATAAGCCCGCATGAAACAATGGAAAACACTGTGCTATATCTGTATTGTGTACAGCGTTGTGTACATCCAATCAAGAAGGGGGCCGGTTTCCCGGTCCCCTCCTCTGTTACATCCTCTCAAGCATCTGCTTGACGCGCTTCCGCTCCGGCTCCGGCATATCCCGGAGATCATCCATGATGTCCTCCACGCTGCCGTGGCCGGCGTAGCCGCCGCCGTCGCGGCTGGTATACCGCCCCATGCTGTCTCGCCCACGGCGGTTGGACATTCCGTCGGCATAGCTGCCGCCTTCGTAGCTCCCGCCGCCATCGTAGCTGCGCCGCATAGATGCCCCGCCGTCGTAGGCATAGCCGGGATACCACCGGCCAGAGTTTCCGCCTTCGTAGGACCGGCGGGATTCGCCGCCCTCGTCCTCCGCCTCCATCATGGCGATGGTGGTCTTGAGGCTCTTGGCTGTGTGGGTGAGCTTGTCCAGGATATCAATGTCCAGCACGCTCATGGTTCCGGTGGCACGGAGATTGCTGTCGCATTCCTCCAGCTTCTCCATGACCTTTTTGCAGAGGCCTTTGAGCATATTTATGTTTTCGTCCACGTTGTTTCCTCCTTCCCGTCAGGCTACGCGTTTGATCCGCAGAGCTCCGCTCAGTCCGGTGATCACAGGCGCAGGGGTTTCCTCCGCGTCCGCTGCCACATATCGCAGAGATACCGTCAGGCAACAGCCGTTTGGCACGTCCACGGTGGCACGGCTGGTGACGTTGCCCGCGTCCTCCGCTGCCGCAGGGGTATAAATGGCCACACTGGAGGGGATGGTTTCCCCGTTCTCCGCAATGGCCACGGCAATGGGTGCCGCGGTCCCGCCCGCGGGGATCTCTACGTTCCCCACGAAACTGATCTCATACCGGGCAAAGCATTTGTCCCTGGGGCCGCGCAGAGTAAAAATCCCGTAGCCGTTGGAATGCTGAATATAGCCAGCCCGGCAGGGGATAGATGCGACGAACCGAAAAGGCTGATTCAAAAGCACCGCCTGATCGGTCACGACAAGATACTCCGCCATTGCAGCCCCTCCTTACGCGGCGCAGCCGCACCCGCCCATGGAGTAGGACTGCGGGCAGGTAAAAATGGGCTGGTTGCCGTACACGGGCTGCGCCGGAATCGGGCAGGAACGCAGCTCAGAGACAAGCTGATTGGCAACCGTAGCTTGATTGGCGCGGAGCTGAGCGGTCTGGTCTACCTGGCTGGCCTGCATGTTGGCGAACTGGAGCTGACTGCGGAGCTGGCCGATCTGGTCATTCTTGGCCTCGACCTGCTGCTTGTAGCCGTCCAGCTCAAGCTGGCAGAGCTTGTCCAGGATAGACTGGCCCACCCGGTTCTGATTGTCGATGATGTCCCTGGTGTTCTGGTAGGCCGCCGTGCGGTCCGCGCAGTTCTCGGTGGCGACGGTGTACTTGAGATCGGCGATGCCCGCCCGGTTCTCGCAGCAGCAGTCCTGGAGGGCAGACTGCACCCCAAACACCTGCTGCATGTTCGCCATCTGCCGCTGATTGGCGGAGATTTCCGCGCCGTAGAAGCCGTCGCGCACCGCGCCGGTAATGGCATTGCCGGTCTGACACAGGTTCTGGTTCACACCGGCAAGGCCGAGCTGCACATCACCGAAGCCCCGGTTCAGGTCTGTGCGGATATCCCCAAGCTGGGAGTTGATCTGCTGGTCGCGGAAACCGTCACTGATGTGCTGGGAGTTGTTGAGCCAGGGGTACAGGTAATCCAGGCCGAAGCCGCCCATGCCCATGCCGCCCATCATCATGGGCCACATCATGCCGCCCATGCCGCCGAAGCCCCAGCCGCCAAAGCCACCGAAGCCGCCGTTGAGAAGCGCAATCAGCAGGAGGATCCCCCACCAATCACCACCAGCGCCGAAGCCGCCCATTCCGCCGCCGTACATCGGCATACCGCCGTACCCAGTGGGTCCGACAAGCATGGTCGCGCCGATGCCGTTGCGTTCATCTGTAAGTGCCATTGTCATTTTCCTTTCATGAATTATTATCAAGCCCGCTTATGCGCACTCGCGGGGTTGATTACTTGATCTTGCGCAGATTTCGCCCAATCTGGCCGGACCGGAACAGATAGCTGACCATCTGCTGCGGATCGTTAACTCCATCGGGTATGTTAAGCCCGCACCTGGACAGCACGGTCCTGGGATCGGCCTGGATCTGCTGCATGGCCTGCTCCCGTGTTAGTGGCGGCTGCTTCTGCTGTTGCTGCTTACAGCCGAGTGACTCAAACAGGCTCATGATCTTCTCCCTTCTTCAGCATTGCCGAGATCAGGGCCTCCAGTTCGTCCTTCCGCACGTACTCTGCCGGGTTCAGCGTCGGCGCGGGCGGGGCCGGATGGCGCTTGTCGTAGTATTCCAGGTCGTATTTTCCGTCCTGGTGCTGGGTTTTGACGATAATGTGCTGCTCGTCCCGGGTGATGAACATCTGAGACGCGCCCGCCGCCAGGGGATACCTGGCCACTTCGTCCTCACCTCCCGCCTGGATGATCTCCGCGTGGATCGTGGGCGGCGTCATGGGCTGCTGCTGGGGCTGCTGTTGATACTGCTGGGCCGTATACTGCGGATACTGCTGCATGTACGGGTTATATCCCCCGTAGGTCGCCGGAAACGGATAGTTCGGAAACGGCATATTTATCCCCTCCTGCTGAAAAAGTATGTCGGTACGGTCTGTCCGGAGTCGAAGGTATCCCACCAATCGCCGTCTATCACGGCGACGGCGTGCTCATGAGGCCCCAGGACGTATATTCCCTTCGGATGATCTGCGGCGAAGTCGGACACGGTATAGCACTCAGGGCACCGATCAATGATCTTCTGCCGGGTGAAGCCGTTCATTCGGAGCATTTCCCACCACACACGGTTTGATGACGGCATATCCGCCATGAGTTTTGCCAGGTCACACAGTTCCCGGTGAACGTCACTCCATTTTCGGCCCGTCACGGCGCAGATCGCCCGCACGGTACAGTCCCCGACCATCAGTCCCTGCGGGTTCGGGTTCCAATTTTGCCACGCCATGCCTTGCCCTCCTCATGCTCTCGATCTCCCGTCTGTACCGCTCCACGTCGTAGGCGTAGCAGTCCAGGAGCTCCAGGTAGTCGTAGGTCATTTCTCTGTCCTCCTGGCTCAAGGGTACGAAAAAAGACCGGACCGTGCCATAGCACGATCCGGTCACTTTCGTGTCAATTTTAGAGCATCAGGACGAGCTTGTCGTAGCACCTGCGTACGTACCTGCCGATGGTGGAAACGGAGAGCTGTGTCTCCTCTTCGATCTGCTCATAAGTTTTGCCGTCCACCATGTACAGCTTCAATACCTCGCGGGCTTTCTCGCTTTTGGGTCCAATGAGATATTCGTCAATCAGGCTGCACAGCTTTTCTCTCGCCCGCTGGTCGTCAATGTCCCACGTCGTCCGTCTCATTTGCCCTTCTTTTTGGTCATTTTTCCTTTGGCCCCGCCATTTTTCTTTTTAATCGCAACCTTCTTCTTCGTCAGTTGCTGGCCCATTATAATCCACCTCATTCCCGTCGCCGATCAGGTTGAGCCCTCTGCCGTCCTGCGTGTAGGTCTCCGTGTAAGCCTCAATATCGTACTGTTCCAGGAAAGCCAGCCAGCGGTCATTCTGCGCCTGAATCGCCGCCGTGAACAGCCTCTGCTGCGCAGACATTACGGCCAGCAGGATTGCAATGGTGGCACAGACCGTAATGATGATCACCACGAGGGCGCGAATGATTCGCTTGTCCCTGGCGTCCGCTCTTGCAATTTCCCTCTGGTAGCAATACCAGGGAACCGGCTGAATGTTGCGTTCATCGTCCTGCATTTTTTTCTCACTTTCCGGGGCCGCCGGAGCGGCCCCTGTTGTTATGCCGTTGGCAGATTCAGCGTCGGCACGGACCTGCTCGCCGTGCCGTCCGGGTTCTGCTTGTTGGCCTTTGCTGCCACATCAGCGGGGATTGCCCCGGATTGCCATTCGTCGTAATACTTGGCGTAGGTCTTGCTGGTATATTCCTCTCCGCGTTCCGTCATGAAGGCCGTTTTGGCCACATAGTTGGCGAAGTTACCGCACCAATTAAGGACCTCAGCCTGCTCGTCTGCGGGTAGGGCTTTATACCACTTGCTCTTACGCACGGCGTCCGCAAATTGCGTGGTGACTTTGCCCCTGGTCTCCTGGTACTGCGTCCGCTCGTCAGGGGTCAGCGTGTACTTCTCCTTGTTGATGGTGATGGAGTAGGGGGCGTTGCGCTCGGGGAGGATTTTTGCCTCTCCCGTTTCGTCATACACCCGCAAAAACTCGTCCGTGACTGCGGTTGAGTGGTAGACGCTGATATTGCCCGGGCTGAGGAGGGCGTTCAGAGCGTTCAGCGCCGGCGCTTGATAAGCCTTCTCCTCGCCCAGCGGGGTGAGTTTCGGCGCGAGTTGCTGACGGACGCCGGGGATGGCGTTTGCCACTTTCGCCGCCGTCTGTTCCAGGAGGTTCTGGCTCCGGTACTGGTCCCTGTAAACGGTGTCCGTTGCCTGGGCGATCTGGCGGATAGGCGCGGGGATGAAGCCGGAAACGGAGGACGCGGCGATCTCCATGGGAATCTGCATATACAGCGGGAGGTCGTTGGCCTCGTCGTGGTATCTCACCGTGCTGTAGATATTGGACAGTGTTTGCATTGCTGATGTGTCCTCCAGCGCCAGCCAGATTCCTTGCAGGCTCTTCTCCCCCATTTTCCCCGCCGTCTTGAGGTTGCGGAACATGTCATAGAGATCCATCGCCTTTATCTCCGGGTCGTTTACCGCCAGGGCCGCAATCGTCATGAGGGAGTCAAGCGGCTCCAGGAATCCGATGTCCGCCAGCACGTCACCCTCCTGCACATCAAGGCTCCCGCCGGAGAGCATCCTGCCCAGGGCGCTTACATTGAGCTGGGTGCCGTTGAATCCCTGGGACTGGCGCAGCGCAGCGGCGTTTTTGTCCTTCTCATCGTCCTTGCGGCGCAGGAGCCCGGCTTTGGCCAGGAGGGCGAACAGGGTAATGAGCCCCGTCCCGGTGGTCGCCCTGCCGATGGAGAGGGCGGCGGCACGCTGCTTCGCCAGAGTGCTTTCCCCTTTGCTTTTGAGGTTCCCCAGTTGGGCAATGTTATAGATGGCCTTCAGGTATCCCACGGGGGAGAACTCAATGGCCCGGTGAATCAGGGCTCCGGGGACCTGGGTATATTTCACCACCAAATCGCCCAGGCCAAAGTCATGCACCGGCAGTCCCTTGATGGTCTTGCCGTTGGTGGTCCCGGTCCCGATGATGTTCAGCACGTCCTTCAGCCCGCCCAGAATAGACCCTATGACCGTGCTGTCCTGGAAGGACCGATACAAGGCCATGTCTGTGGCGAACTCTGCGGCCTGCTCAACGGTCATGTCGCCACGGTCCACGAAGCGGGCCAAGCTCTCCATGGTCTCACCGTAGACGCTTCCCTTGTGAAATTCATCCGTGGTGTTGAGTTCATAGCCCAGGATGCGCTCCGCCTGGGAGAGTATCTTCCCCACCGTTCCGCTACTCGCCATGGCGAAGGTGCGGCGTCCGCCGGTCCCGTACTTAGACTGGTTCCGGTCATTCGGCGCGGCGTCCAGGGCGATCTCCAGAAGGTTTCTACCGGCTCCTTGCAGAGCGCCCTGCCGCTTCTGCTGGGAAGCCCAAGACTTGTTTAGGCCCACGCTCCGCTGACCCGTGATTGCCCCCATGATGATATCGGGCAAAAGGCCCACGTTGTTGGCGAGGGAGTCTACCATGTCGAACACCTGGTTGCTGGTCAGGTTCCGCATGGCGGTTCTGGCGTTCAGGAGGTGGGAGATGATCTGCACCGTGCTGATTTTCTCACCGGCCGTGCGGGGCTTGTAGTCTGCGGCTATAAGGTCGAGCTGCGCCATGGCTAGGTTGCGGAGGTATTCCACGTCGGTTTCCCCGCTCAGCACTTTCTCCGCCATGCGGTCAAGCTTGGTGTTCCGCACCGCCGCCTGCTGCCGGATGAGGGACCGCAGCCCCTCCAGGTCATCGTCCGCCATGGCGTCCAGGGTATCGGCAAAGCTCGCCATGCTGTCCATGATCTGCCGCTGCTCCGCCCGGCTGAGCTTACCCAGGCCCAGGGCGTCCACCACAGCGTCCTCCACGTTGGCGTTGGTCAGGCCGCCCAGCCGGAAGAGATCGAGCAGCTTGTCCCGCTGTGCGGGCTTGACCCGCTCGCCCTTCTCCTCGAACATCTTCCGCAGAGCTTTGTCCGCGGCGGCAGCCAGCCGGTCCATGTAGTCCCCGGCGATGTAATCCGCAGCGATGGCGGCGTCCGTGCCAGTGATGCCCAGGTCGTTGATGAGGTACTGCGCGATGGCGTTGGCCGCGTCGGTCTTGGTCTTGCGGCTCTCCCGGAGGAGGGACTGGAGCTTCTGGTCCAGCTCCCGGGCCGCTTCCTGCTCCATGCGGCCCAGCCGCCCGGCCTGGTCGTCTTCCATGACCAGGTTGGTGATGTGCCTGGCCACGGCGTCCCGGACCTCGTCAGAGCCCACCTGCTTGGCGAACTCGTCGGCGATGCGGTTGATCGTGCTCTCATTCACTCCGGCGGCGGCCAGGTTCAGGATGTCCTTCTTGCTCAGCCCCAGGGTGTCTGCGCTCTCCAGGATGGCCCGGAACATGGTCTGGTCCATGTCTCCGCCGTTGTAGGTGATCGTGGCATTCAGGAAGCTGTCCAGCGCCGCCAGCCGCTCCTCGTCCTCGGCGTACATGGCCCGCAGGACCTGCTTGGCCTCGTCCCAGGCCTGCGCGTAGGCCTCCCGGTTGTTGAGATAGTCCGTGATGCGCTCCACCGCGGTGCGGGGCTTCTGTCCTTCGGGACGGTCCGGGAGGGCATGCTCTTCGGCAAACGCCATGAGGTCGCCCAGGATGATCTGCATGGTGGTGCGCTCTTTGTTGCTCGGATCGTCAAAGCGCCTGCTGATCCGGTCCGCCAGCTCGTCGCCGGTGAGCTTGACCCACTGATCGACGGGGGCACCGTGGTCTCTGGCGTACTTCTGGTTGAAGATGCGGTGGATCTGCCGGATGACGTTCTCCGCGTCCCGGGCTCTCTGCTCGGACCGCTTTTTCTCCTTGGGCAGCCGGGGCTTCCGCCCGGAAGTGTCCTCCACGGCTCCCTTCGCCGCCCCCTCGACAGCGCCGTCAACGGCCCCCAGGATCCCGCTCACGTGGCCCTGGATGCGTTTCTGCTCCGCCGGGGTCAGCTTACCCGCCGTCTCACGGAGGCGCTCAGAGGCCTTCCTGGCTTGCTCAGTGGCGGTCCTGCTGTACTTGGCGAAGGCCTGCACGAACTGCCCGCCTTTGGTGCCCTTCTCCTGGATAACGTGGGACCACTCATGGAACAGGCTGTAGTCGCCGGTCTCGCGCCCGATCTGCCGGTACTGATGGAGGATGCCCATGGCGGTGTCCAGGTCGGACCCGCCCCACTGATCTGCGGTGGACAGCTTCTCCACCTCACCGGCGAAGTCCCTGCGCAGCCGCCCCAGGGCGTTCTGCATGGACTTCTGCTCGCTGATGGGGTCGTAGCTGAACTCTCCGGGCTGGGTCTCTGCCATCTGCGCCTCGACCTCGTTGTACAGGCCGCCCAGCTCGAAGGCGTGGGTGCGGACCCGGGAGACCCTCTTCCTGCCCCGCCCGCCGGTGCGCCCGGTGCGGCGCTGTTCGGTGAGGTATTCCGCCTTGGCGATCTCCTGCGGGTCGATTTCGCGGGAGGTGTTACCAGAGGGCATCTTCGACTGGTAGGCGTAGTAACTCTTCGGGTTCTGCGGTTCGGAGATGATATCCGGGTCGATTTCCCGCAGCGCCTCGCGCAGGGAGGGCGTCACAGTGTTTGCGGGGATTTTGATTCCTGTGCCCTTCAGGTCGTGGTTCACAATGCGGTCCGCCACCTCGGCGTCTGAAAGCACACGGGCAACTTTCATCCACCTGGAGAGGAACAACCTACGGGGCTCACCGCCAGCTTTGGCCAGCGCGGTGGCCACATCTCCGCTCTTCCAGTCCGCCCAGCCCACAGGGTCCTTGGCCATATCCGCGTGGTAGGGGTGGTCCTCCTCGCTTCTCGGCACGATGACCTCAACAGTGACCAGGTTGGGGCGCTCATAAGCTCCCTTGAACTGATCATTCAGTACGTAGTTACTGGCGTGATTGTAGGGGTTGTACGCTACGCCGGTATTATCTCCGCTGACCGGCTTGCCGATGTTGGTGCTCGCCCACTTCGCTCCGGGTTTCATCGTGGCGGTCTCCGGGTGCTCGTCGGCCTTGATCCAGGACGCGCCGGTCTGCTCCCCATCTACGACATCGTACACATCGCCGTTCTCGTCCACATACCCGAAAGGAGCGGAACGGAAGATGATGTTCCCGGCGGTCCTCGGGGTCTTTCCTGCATTAGGGTCCCGGCGCACGGTGTCCGCCATGGGGGAGCGGAGAGCTTTGCGTCCATCCTCGTCCTCAACGACTTCCATGGTGCGGTAGAGGTGAATGACGTCGCCGTTTTTCTCGGCTTCGTTCAGGTCGCGCAGAGTATCAGGGTCAATTTCCCGGCTGAAGCGGATGTCATCGTCCTGGGCGTTGAACCGCTCAGACAGGGGGATGACGTTGCCCTGGTCGTCGTAGGTCACGGGGTCGGCGGATTTAATCTGATCGGGGTCAAATACCACGTACTGCCCGGAAGCGGTGTTCCGATATGTCGCGTCGATTGCGTCATAGCCAAGGGATTTCAGCTCGTCCTGAATCTCGGTATTGCTAAAACCCTTATCCTCAGCCAAATAGTTTATGAACCGATAGGTGCGGCCCGCGATGAAATTTGCCTCGGCCTTGGACATTCCCATTCTTTGCAGGGCCTCTGCTCCACGGGGGATAGGCTCGTCCGCATTGATGATATTCCTCTGGGATAGATAAACCGACATAACCTTCGGTTCGGCTTTCCCGGAAAGACCGCTTCTTCCCCGGCGCACCCACTCCCGCGCCTCGTTTTCGTTCGGCGTGAAGTAGAAGCCGCCGCCAAATTCCAGATAGCCATCATGGTTTCTGCCCTGCTCGCCTCTGGAGAACTTGGTGAAATCATCCGTCGTGCCGTGGTAAGCCTTGATGGTATATCCAGCCTGCTTTGCCGCCTCGTCCACCATCCGCTGGGCGGTGCCCATGTCCCCGGATTCAACGGCGGCCAGATAGTCGCGGTCGAGCTCGCGGCTGAATTTCACGTCCGGGATGCTGTTCAGTTTTGCCAGTCTGTCCGCGTCGTCGCCACTCCGGTATTCCAGAGTGTTCACCCCGTTGTCGTCCAGCACCTTCCGCGCCTGGGCGGAGATGTCGCTGGGCACCACCGCCGCCGCGATTTCGTCAAAGCCGACGGCCCGCATGGGCTTGGCCTCGAAGTATTCCGTGGGAAGCTGCGCGGCGTCACGGTATAGCTGTCTGAGCTCCTGGGCAATATCCTTGCCGATGGTGTACCCGTCCTTGCTCATGGACCGGGTGATACTGCTCTCCGTCTTAGCCCCACGCGCCGCGTTGATGATGGCCGCCGCGAGAAGGTCATACTCTTCAAAGCGGTTGTCACTCCAGTGCTTGGTGGAGCTGTATATCCGCTCCACGGCGTCTGTGATTCTGGCATCCAGGCCCTTTTTCAGTTGCTCAAATTCTTCCTGGTCAATCGCGCCCAGTCTGCCGCGATCCGCCCTAATTTCCTCAACGTTCCGGTATTCCGGCGTCGTCACGCTTTGCAGGGACCCGGCGGTAACGCCCCAGGTGCTCGCCCCGCGCTGCGGCTCCGAAGCCATTGCCCGCACGATGTTCTCCAGCGTGTACGGGTCATAGAGTGAATCCCATTCGCGCCGGTTTCCTGCGGACGTGTAGATGTCCTTCTGGTTGCGGATTCCCTTCTTAGCAACAAGACCGCTTGCCAGGTCGTTCAGCCATGCGCGGTACTCGGCTTCTGTTCCCTCGGTATTGAACTCCTGCCGGATTGCCGTCCTCAGTGCTTCCGTATCAACTTCCGCCCTGCTGCTATCGTTCTCCATCTGCAATACGGCGTAAAGGATGCTGTTAAGTTTGGAATACGGCTGCTCCTTGCTGTATAGCGCATCGGCCACACGCTCGACCGTGGCACGGTCTGCTTTCCCCTTGGCGAGGGTTTTCTGGATGTAGTCCCGTTTGAGCCATTCCCGCAGTTCGGGCTCGATCTTCATTGTTTCATCGTAACCCGCGCTAAAGAGTTCCTGCACATTATACTTGGCGGCGAGCTCCCGGAGGGATTCGTTGCTCATGTACTGAGAGTACGCCTTTTCTTTGGTCGGTGCTCTGTCAAGCCTCCCGGCTTCTTTCAGGAAAGCATACTTCAATGCGTCCTCGTTGCCGTAAGCGGTGGCGAAGTCTCCGTTGTGGCGATTCAGTTTGTCTTTGAGGTTGTCGTCATCAATGTACGTCTTGATGACATCCGCGTCTTCGCCCAGGATGTTCTCAATGCGGCTGCGCAACGCTTTGGAGGCTTTTTCGTCCAGTTTATAGCCAACCGTCGGGCTGGTCGGCGTCCAGGCGTCGCTGCCGAACACCCGGTTCCTCCGGTCCGCCTGCGGGTCGATGGTGTCCTTGGTGTACACCAGGGAGATGGGCCCGTACTTGGTGTGCCCGGCATCCGCCTTGACGATGGCGATTGACGGCGCGGGAGCCCCGCCCAGCTCGCCCATGTCGATAAGGTTGCGTTCTGTCAGATTATGAACAGCAATCAGATCGGCAGTTTCCTCAGCGGGCATCTCCATAGAAAAGCGATTACCCGTAATCTCGGTGCTGGCGCTTCCCTGCGTCTGAGCGCCTCTGTTGTTCTTCGCCGGCACGACGCCACGCCGCTCTGCCGCCCGGATGTCCTTCTTGGCGGTGGCCTTTGTCCGCACGTCCCCGGCCCTGCCTCTGGCAATGTCCAGCATGTCGAAGCCCGCCCGGTAGTCCGCCAGAAGCTCCTCTATGATCTTGTTCTCGTCGGTGACGCCCAGGGAATTATAGGCCTCCGCATACCTGTCCACAATGCTGGAGAGGTACGGCTGGAGCCTTGCATCGGAAAGCAGCGCGTCCTCCACCGCCTGGCGGTATCCGGGGGCACTCTTGATGAGCTTGTGCAGTTCCTCATGGTCAAGGATTTGCTGCCAGGTGAGTTTGCTGTGGTCGGCCTGGATCAGCATCCGCTTCCTGTCAGCGGAAATCCAGCCACGGAAATTGTAGTCCCCGCTGGAGTCGTTCACACGGCCCTGCCCGATCATGAATTGGAGGTCGATACCGTTCTTTGCCGCCTCCTGCTGCGCGGTGCGCATAGCGCCGTCCAGCATATCCGTCGGCATGATCTGGAACGTCTGGTCCTCCGTGCCTCCGGGTATGCCCTGTTCCGCCGCGCTGGTGAAGGTCAGATCCCGAGCTTCCGCTTGATCGCGGAGGCGATTTGCTCTGGCGTTTTGCTGGGCGAATTGGGTTTCTGCGCTTCGCTGGGCCCGGTTCGCCCGGTACTCCGCGAGGAATCGACCCAAACCGGAACGCCGTTCCGCTCGGTCAAGAATCTCCCGGCTCCGCTGGGTTTCTGCCGCTGCTCTGGCCCGCTCGCGGAAGGAAGTTTGAGGCTGCTGTTCTCCTGCGGCCTCTGCGGTTGCACGGTCGGAAGTTTCAATGGTTCGGCCATTGCTGACTACCTCCTCAGTATTTGTCTCAAGATTACCCTGCGCCTGCGCCTGTGTCAACAGGTTCGTATTCAGGCGGGCATAGCTCTCCACGGCCTGGCGGATCTGCTGCCGTCCGGCAGAATCGTCCCTCACCGTATCGATCAGCCCGGATTCCCGGAGGGCCTGCATGGAGGCAGCATCGTTGATGATCCGCCGCGCGTCGTTCTGGGTAAGCTGTTCGCCGGAGCGCAGCTTGTCCAGCGCCTTGGCAAGGGGATTGCTCTCAGAAGGCGTAGGAGGCGCTGTGCGCGTCTCCGGCTCGGTGGGTGTCTCTGCATGCGCCTGCCCGGATTCTTTCTCGGCGGCTGCCCTGGCGGCAGACGCAGCATCTTCCGCGACACCTCCGGCATAACGGAGCACGTTGCCACCCATGCCCATACCTACACCGGAGATAATGCCGCCCATGGCGTCCAGGGCAAGCCCGGTTATCCACTTCCGCAACGCCGGACCCGTTCCCATCTCGTCAATGTCCTTCAGCAGCTCGCTCTTGTCACCGTTGATCATCAGGTCGGTGACGGTGTTGGCAAGGGTGGTGAAGGCTTCCTCGCTGCCCTCCACAAGGCCCTGCTTTCCGGCGTTGATGATCCAGGGCCCAACCTTTTTTGCCAGTTTGGAGACCCACTTTTCGGTGAGTTTTTCCCCGATGGTCTCTCCGGCCTTCGCCTCGATGGAGCCCACCAGGTTGTCCAGGCTGATTTTCTCAAAGGCATATTCCGCGATGCCGGCGGCGTACCCGGTGAGAAGTGCCTGACCATCAGACGCGCCACGCTCCTTGGCGTCGTACACGGCCTGCTGGGCGGCTCCGCCAGACATGAGGGAGAGGGTGACGGGTTCCGGGACGCCGAAGCGATTCAACAGGAGCTGCGTACCAGAATCGGCTAGGCTCATGCCGGTCTGGTAAGCGAAGGAGGCCAAATTGACGATCCCGGGGATTTCAGCCTTCGGGAATCGCTCCTCCAGGTTCTTGGATACCTCGCTGCGGATCTGCTGCGTGATCTGGCCCGGCGCCTGTAAAGGCGTGTTATAATCAATCGGGCGGTTGTCGCCCATCATCCGCCGGATGTTCTGGACCGTGAGGTCTACCACGCCTGCAATGCTGGCCTGATTCAGCAGAGTCGAAACCGCCGACATTCCCGCAGCGGCCAGCGGGGAGCTGTCCACGATCCCTGCAATATCCTTCTGACGCTGTTGGGCCTTTCTCTCATTGAGCAGATGCTTGATGGAGTTGATATACTCGGTTGCTGCTTTTTGGCCCTCGGTGTTCCACAGGTAGAAGAAAATCGACCTCTCATCGTCTTGGATGAAATTGTACGGGTCGTTGGAGATGCCCTCCACATTGTCGCCGCCCCGGCTGTATACGTTAGCATACATCCGCTTTGCCGGATCAAACGACGCAGCTTTCCAACGCTTGGCGTCTGCCGCGTTTCCGCCGCTGCGCAGAAGGAAATCATCCCTCCCGCGCAGAGAGGCGTATTTCTGATACTGAAGATCGCTGGCCAGTTTGTTATACTGAGAGGCAGCCTCCTGTTCTGCTGCATGGGCGGCGCTGGACTCTTCCGTAGCCTGCTGGACCCATGCCTGAATGTCTGCATCATTGTCACTGTAGGGATTGCCGCCCTTTGCTGTGAGCGCAGCGCCCAGACGCAGGCTTGCACTCAGTGCGTTACCCTTCGCCTGGTCCAGTGCATCAGAGGCAGCTCTTACCTGGTCCTCCGTGGTGCCGGTGCGTGCAAGTCCGCTCGCCCGCTCATACGCGCCGTACATGTTGCGGTAAATCGGCTGAATAGCCCTCAGCTCCTGCTCGGCACGCCTTGCCGCCCGGGGATCGTCGCCCTGCATAACGTCGTGAAGATGGTTCACACGGCGCTGCACGGCGTCAAGATCGCCCTGAGCTTTGTCAATCGCGGCCTGCCGCGCTGTGTTCGCAGCGTTCTCGATCCAATTAACGGGCTGAGAAGCAGACCCTATGCTCCCGGAAACATGCGAGGACGCAGACGGCCCCACGAAGTCTTCGTTCATCTTCGTGGGCGAAACAAGGAGAGACTGCTGCGCAGGCTGACGCTTGACGCTGCCCTGAATCTTGGTCTGTACCTGTTCCTGGGCCCGCTTCTCCTGCTTGGCCTGTTCCTTGATGAAGGCCAAGGCATCTGCTTTCCCGGCGTCTGCGGTGCCTTTAGCCTGGGATTTGATAAACGCGAGGGCGTCTTCCTTGCTGGTGTCAGTACTGGAAGTCTTCAACACGGACAGTTCCCCCTTCCTTGTTGGGCTTCTTCACCTTGGTATACGTCCATTTTCCGGTGTGGGAGTTATATGTTGCCTTTACCTCATCTTCCGCCACAGCGCGGGCGAGCTCGTCCCAGGTGTAGCCGGTTCCATCAACAAATACCCTGCCGCCGGAGATGCTATTCGTCACGCTCTTGGCGGCGTCGGCGGTCCCTGTCTGGGCACCGCCAGTATCTGTGGCGCCGGGAGCGGTATTCCCAACAGAGTCATAACCAATATCGCCCTGGTCAAACTGCTTGGAAAGCATGATGTCCTCCGGGCTTGCGCCTTCCCGCATGGCGTTGCGGATATGCACATCCTGGCTTCCGCCATAAGGCGTAGTGACCAGGTCGTTCAAGTAACTGAGATAGTCCGGGCGTGTGTTGCTGCCATACGGCGTTTTTTCCGTTACTGGGGATTCCGTTTCCTCCGCCGGGGGATTGCTGCCGCCGGGGCCATACCCTCCGGCGGACTGCTGAGACGCGAGCCAAGCGTCCACGTCGATTCCCAGGGCCCGCAGGCCGGAGTAATCGCCATACTGCGCCCTCCGCTGGGCGTCCTGCCACGCCTGATCCTGCTCGGTGATAGCGTCAAGCCTCGCCTGCCGCTCCCGGTCAAGCCGGTCCTGCTCCCGGGCATAATTGGTCTCGTCATCATAGATCTTCCGCTGATACGCCGTCTGCTCCGCGTTTTGGGTCCGGGCAATGGCGTCCGCGTTCTCGCCCGCTGCCAGATTGTACTGATCCCGGAGTTGGCCGAGCCGGTCCCCGTATACGCCGTACTCGAAGCTCCGGTCCGCGTTCAGGGCGTCCAGGGCCTGGAGCTGCCGCTGATACTCCTGGAGATACCGCTGGTACGCCTGCTGGTACAACTCGGGGATCTTGTCCGCCATCTGGGCGGAGTAGTAGTTCCCCGCCTGCTGCGCCGCCGTCATGGCCGCCGTGCTGGGCCTGCCCCCGGTCATGGCGGCATACTGCCCCATGGTGTCCTCGCTGGCCCGCCGCCCCTCCCGGGCGTAGGTCTTCCGGTAGGAGGAATATACCGGGTCCGTCTCCGGATCATAGGAGAAAGCCCCGTAGTTCAGCACCTTGTCCATGGCCCCCCGGTAGTCCGGGGCCCGGGAATAATCGAAGGGGCCATACCCGTTCACCGCCTCCCGTGCGGCATTCTGCGCCTGCTGCGTGGGGGAAAGGTCGTACAGGCTGCCGTCCCCGCCGCCGGTAAAGCCCTTAGTCCGGTTCAGCTCCGTCTGCTGCTGATGGTACACCGCCCTCTGCTCCGGCGTGGCGGCGGCAGCGTATCCCACCTTGTTGGACGTGGTCCCCCAGCCGTAATCCGGGTCCGCCTCTGCCAGGGCGAGCTGCTGGGCCGAAAATTGGCCGTACACTCCCGCGGCCTTGGCCCATTCGTCCCAGGTCTTGTAATTCGGATTCTGATACCCGTTCATTCTCGTTTCTTTCCTCCCTTATAGCCTGTTCGGGCTGCCCTCATATACTTCCGTGGTGATGCTGTGTACGATGCAGGGCCCGGTCCCCTGGAGCTTCAGCCGGAAGTGGTCGCAGCGCCGGGGGATCACCGGCAGATACCAGCTCTGCTTCCGGGCGGACTGCTCCGCCGTGATGCTCTGCACCGTGATCCAGTCCCCCCCGCCGTCGTAACGGATCAGGATCCCCGCTGCGCTCCCGGCGGGCAGCTCCAGCCGCACCAGCACCTTGGAGATGGTCTTCTTGTTGGGGCTGGGCCTGCTTCTCCGGCTGTTCACGTTCTGTCCGTAGTAGTCCCCAAGCTCCGCCCACCAGGAAACCGCCGCCTCCGCCGTGCCTGCGGCCCCCGTGTCCGTCGTCCAGAGCTTCCCCGGCACGGTCACGGGCTCGCCTCCCGGCGTCTCTGAGGGCGTTGTGGAGGCTGCTGTGAGGCATTCCACGCTCCCCGGGCTCCCCGGGGCGAAGAAGGCCCCCTGCGTGGCGTCCTGGATGTGCCATACCTGCCGCATGGCATCGAATACATACAGCAGCCAGCCCCCGTTTTCATCCTGCGCCGACAGGTAGTATTTCAGGCCGTCGCTCCCGCCGACGCCGCCGGACAGCTTCCGCCCGATAGACTCCCCGATGGACTGCGGTATCCCGCCCGCGTACACCACAGGCCCCACCCGGGAGAGGTAATACAGGCTTTCGTTGGCTATCGCCAGGCTCCGCCCGCAGCCCTCCATCACCCCGAAATCCGGGGCGCTCTGGGGCTCAAAGTTGGCGGGCCGGGACCCGTACACCTTGAAGATATGCCGCTCCTTGAAGAAGCAGGGATACCCCAGAAAGCTGATGCATCCGGTGAAGTCCCCCTCCGTGCCGCTCTCCCAGCTCCAGGAGTCCGTGCTGAGCCCGTCGAACACGTTCCAGTTGTACGGGTCCCCCAGTTTGGAGCAGCGGATGGTGTCCCCCTTGCAGCCCCATACCCGGTTCTCGTTCACGCAGATCCAGTCCAGGTCCGGCACGGTCCGGGCCACGGTGATGCCTGCCGCCGTGCTGTCGTCAGTGAAGCTGTTCTCATAGAAGCGCAGCTCGTCCCCCTCCACCTCCCGGACGATGATGGTCTGATTGTTCTCCGCCTGGGCGGAGCCGGAGATCGTCACGGCGTCCCCCGCCCGGAAATACGTCCCCCAGTCGAAGGAGGAGGACGCCGCCTTGATGGTGTTTCCCTCCGCCGCCTCTCCGGCATAGGTGCCGTCGGTGAAGGTCGCGGATACGGTGACGCTCGCCTCCAGGCTCCCCACCGTCCAGGCCGTGGCCGGGGCCACGGGGGGCGTGAGCACCTTCTTGTCCGGCCACAGGAGCACCCGCTCCCCCAGAGCGGCGAACACCTTGGGCCCGTCCGTCACCGCGGCGGCGCTCGCCCCGTCGATGTACAGGGCCGTCCCGTCCACGGTAAACCGGCTCCCCCCGGCCCGAAACAGGCCGTTGGGCTTGGTCACGCTCCCCAGGTTCACCCGCCCCGGGCGCACGCTGAGCCGGGGAAAGTCCCCGCTCCACAGGTTCCGCATATCGAAAAGGTCCCCGTCCTCCGCCCCGGCGGTGTGGTTCAGCCCCCCGAAGGCGGTCTGGGGAAACTGCCGGATCCGGTCTCCCCCGGGCAATGTGGGCAGTTTCATGCTGTGTCCTCCTAAATCTAGTAGTCATGAATCGCTTCCGTAGATCAGGGATCCGCTTCCCGCATTATAATAATACCGGTCTTCCATGATCTCGTGCAGACAGGCGGTTTGATTTTCAGCGAGCGCCGGTCGATAATCCCGCACCAATTCCGACCCTTCGTAAATAGTGAAACCGTATATTTTGCCGGTTATTGCACAGCCGCTCCCCCATCCGTAGAGCGTGCCTATGGCCAAAGGATATAGAGAGTTTGTCGGATGTGCGTTTTCCAACGTAATTTGCCCTGTAAGAGTGCCGTCCATGGCTTCCCAGGCAGCATTATATCGGGTCACATCGAAACGCATTTTGGTGTCATATACATCCCGCCCAGGAGCAGCCTCGCCGTGAACGCCTCCGGATTGCAGCCCAAAATACCCCAAACTATCGCCGCCGACAGAAAAGGAAAAATTGTCGGTAGAATAAGCGCCCGAACGGCTTCCGAACAGAAACGAGCCGCTATATGCCATCACGGGCCTGATAGTTGCGACAATCTGAATCCTTGTATACGGCGTTGCCAGATAATCGCTGTCGATCCACTCCTGCCCGAAAAACTGTAAATAGTTATTATATACAGGCACTGGCTGCGGCCTCCTTGAGGCCGCTCCCCACCCCTTCAGCTGCCGCCCCACAGCCAGTCCGGCAAGGAAGCTGTTCTTGTCGTACTGCATTGCCCCTCCTTACTCCCAGATGATCTCCGTCTCGTGCCCGCTGCCGTCCGTGATCAGCACGGGCCGGTCCTGGGAATCGAACTCCACGGCGTAGGAATTGACGATCTCCCCGTCCAGCGTCTCGGTGAAGCTCCCGTTG
>Ga0265298_10000815_pt1 | contig 45998 bp, 74 predicted proteins | sample AusTroGonzalo_MG_3_FD_193486 | JGI IMG/M metagenome (GOLD analysis project Ga0265298, IMG submission 193486) | Bovine rumen microbial communities from tropical cattle in Woodstock, Queensland, Australia - Gonzalo_01 | ecosystem: Host-associated > Mammals > Digestive system > Stomach > Rumen ...
ATCAATAATACGATGTTCTTCTACAAAACGAAGTAATTTCGTTTTTTCTTTGTCTTCTAATTCATTTGTTTGAATATCAAACCCAGAACGGAAAGCATCATCAACAGGTTGCTCACAAAGCGTTTGAACCAACCCATACTCGGCATACGCTTCTGATAAAACAGACCGATAGTTTGAAATCAAGTTCCAACGAGTATTTAAGAAAATGGTATCTAACCGAGAGTTCTGTGGAGCAAATGGGTTACCACCTAAACCCCAAGTCTGAATAGCACCGGCAAAATCAGCCAAACTATTCTTTACATCTTTACCATTTTTCTTTTCTGTATTTCTTTTAACCATTTTCTACCTCAAATAAAAATAGAACTCAATCCTGTCGCACCAAAAGCTATCTCTATTGCATCCACAAGAGTATCAATCATATCATCGTGTTTATGCGTTAAATCAGCTTTAAATGCCGCAGCTTCAGATAATATATTACTACTTATATCATTTTTTTCATCAAAAGGCAAATAGACCCATCCATTCGCAATATGTGGTATAGCATTTAACGCTCTTGAGAACTTATCATTTGCTATCCAATTACCATCTATACCTTTGTGTCTAGCTCTTACTATAGGTATAAGTGGTATTGGAAATGTTTGTATTATTGTTTGTAAAACACCTATACCAGAAGATTTATCTTCAATATAAAATCCATAAGGAGAGCAACCCTTGTTCCAATTCATACATTTTTGCCAAAAAAGTTTAACTTGTGTTTCTAATTCTTTAGCATCAAATTTTCCACGAACCATATCTATTAAATGTAATTTATTATCAAAAGTTTTTGCCCAAAAGCTCATAACAGTAAAATCGTTTGCCTCCCCCTTTTTCTGAGCCGTATCACAAGTAATATAAGATATTTGATAATCATAATGTTCTTTTGGATTATAATACCTAAACCATTCAGTCTTAAATACTGAACCGCCAAGAACTATTGGTTCTTGTTGATATTGTCCATAATACACAAATGGGGAAAGTTTTTTTAGTTTTAATAGGCCCTCTTTTGAAAACTTTTCTGGCCAAAGAGCCTCTCCAGTTTCTTCATTAAGAGCCGGAATTTTAATAACATCCCAGTCCTCTATTTCATTTTCCATAATATAACCAGACAAATCCTCTATGGCCAACCTCTGCATAATACAAATCATAGGGCTTCGTGCTTGATTGTTGGCCCGTGACTTTAATGTATTCAAATAATAGTCAATAGTATTCTGCATTTCTGCCTGTGATTTCACATTTGATGCTTTAAGTGGGTCATCTACTAAACAATTTGAAACTAAAAGCCCTTGACTTTTACCTACAACTATGTTATGATTATCCCGTACAGATAAACAAAAGGAGAACTTATTATGTCTGATTTTACGAATGAAGAGTGGAGAACAATACCCGGAACTGGGCATTATTCCGTTTCTAACCTTGGTAGATTGAGAAGCGAACCCCACGAGATTTTTAATAAAGGAAATGGTGCTATGATGAAAGTCAAAGGCAAAATCCTTAAACTTAGAAAAGACAAAAAGGGGTATCTTGTAACAACAGGATATATCAATGGAAAGTTTAAAAACATTTTTGTCCACAGTGCTGTTCTTCTTGCTTTTGTTGGCCCAAGACCAAAAGGTATGGAGGTTCGACATATTAACAGCAATCCACTTGATAACAGACTTGAAAACCTTGCTTATGGAACAAAGTCTGAAAATATGCGTGATGCCGTTAAACTTGGTACACTTGTTTTTTCCAGAACCAATCTCACAAGAGAAGATGTTATCGCCATTGGCCGTGATAAAAGGCCTATTACTCAAATATCCAGAGCTTTTGGTGTTTGCGATGCTACTGTTATTAGCATTAAGAAGGGTAAATCTTTTAAGGGTTTTACAGATGGTATTTACTATAAGCCTCAAAAAAGAAGAGAACTTACCAAAGAAGAAATGGAGTTTGTTCTTGATAGAAACAACGCCAGAAAAGAGGTTATGTCCAAAATTGGGCTTACTTTTCAGCAAGTCAAAAGAATTAGACGCACTAAGAAGAATGTCGTTTTTTGTTAAATCTCGTGCTTCTACATAACCTCTATTTTCTGTCCAAACCTTATGGTCTGGAGTACATTGAATACAAGAACCATTAGATAGACCAATTTTAAGTATGTCACTTTCGCCATTCTTAACATAATGGTCTATCTTTTTGTATTCAAATTTCTTTTCTTTCAAATTATAGCTTAAAACCTTAACATCAAGTTTTTTATTTACTATTTCTCCAATTCTTATTTTTCCAATCTCTGTCCAAACAACTTCGTTATATGGGAAGCAACATCCACCATAAACGTCACCAGAAATACCATAACCGAACCCAGTAAGCGAACCACCCAACGGAGCAGCACGGAAACCACCGCCCTGTTCTGTTGCCCAATAATCAGCACCAGTCTTTGTTTTATTTAGTTTAATTCCAGAAAAGGACTTAAAGGCAGGACTTTCAACGATTTCACGAATATCTTTTGAAAAGTTGCTAACCAAATCATCAGAATAAGAAGTATAAATACAGTTGCTTTGTGGGTTAATCAGATACGACCAAGCACAAAAATACTTCATAATGGAGCTTTTGCCGAATCTCGGAGCTATGTTAATCAATAAATTACGCTTTTTATTGCGGCCAAAGACAATATCCTCTAATTTATGAATAATTAGTAAATGAAATGGTTTAAAAATGAACTCATTATGGTACATATACCAATGAAAAAACCTAATAAACTGTTCAAATGAAGAACCAAGTATCTGATGAGCCAATACTGGCTGTTCCATAAACTTATTTATGACTTCTTCGTTCATCATACTTCTTGATATTCCACTTCTAACGGTTTAGGAGTGCCTCTTAGCATATCATTTAGTTCTTTTAGCTTGTTTTGGTCAATTTCAAGGGCGTGAGTGACCGTTTGCTCAACCTTAGTCTTATTACCATACAATGTTGGGAAAAGACGTTCTACGAGCCATTTAATGTTATTTGTGATGCTTGTATAGGTTGCACTGTCAATTTTATTTCTTTCAAGCTGGTGGCTAAGCGTTTCTAACCTAGCAACTTGACTTTCGGCATACACCTCACGAGCCTCATCCAATTCTTTCTGCCAAGCAGGGTTATTTTTACACTCTTTGAAGAACTCATCAGGCAAAACTCTCTTGTTTATACAAGCCTGAAACGGAGAAACTCCACTTTTAATCTCTTTTATGATGCGAAGGAACGCTTTTTCATCCATTTCCTCTACTCGGAACGAAATTGGGTCGCCAGACTCATCATATCTGCGTTCTTCACCCTTTGCATTGACCTCATCAACCATTCTGTGCTTGATTTCACGTTCTTCAGCTTCTTTTTTGGTCATTGTACCACTCGGATTTTCAAAAGTAGGCACTTCAGCGGGCATTTCAGGCTCTGGATGTAGGCATTTATTCTGAGCAATAGCGTTTCTACCATCTTTTTTCAATCTATACAAACGCATTTCTTCTTTTACAGAAAGTCTGCCATCTTTTTCTTTTTTTTCACTTAAACGGTCAATTTCAGCCTGTGTCACCTCATTTTGGACAACCTTAGGTGTGAAATTCTTTATTTCAATACGCATATTTTCCCCTTTCTCTACATAAGCATACAATAAAAAATGGGAAATGTCAAATATACCATTTGACAAGCAATTTTTTTTGTGCTATTATACGATTATCGGGGCTAGGTGCGGAGTAATTACCCACTGAAAGCCAAAAACATCCCGTCACACGTCTGGTTGCCCCTGTTTTTCTATTAGTGGCGGGTTAGACGTGGGTCGGGGCTTCAAACAACGCAAGCACGTCTGTAAAAACGCCAGAACTTGGGGCGTGCAAACTGGCAATAGAGAACCTGAGAGGGAAACCTAGCACGAGCAGTCCATACTGTGAATTCCCTTACCCGAAGCATTTATGGAGATGTTAGGGCAGTTGAAAACGGAAACTACACTCAAAGGGAAAGATAACCTTTAGTTAGCGGAAGAAACTGGAAAGGCAAAATACTGATTTAGCAATAATTCGGTATTAGGCTTTTTATAACCTTACAGTTTCTTTCGTTTCTAGCCTAAAGGGAAAGATAATTATGTTAAAATATATAAAACAGAACAGAAAAAAATTTAAGTTTATCGCTTTTTGTGAAAAATGTAAAAAACAAGAAACGATTTGGGTTTTTAAGGATATTCACAGGATTATTCACCAATGTAAGAGATGTGGTGAAGAAAAAAGCTACCAAATACGAGATTTTTTCAATAATAAGCTATTTTGATAATTTTTTTACTTGACATTAGATGTAAAATGTGGTATAAAGATGTTTGTAAGGGTTGCCGATTTAGCTCAGTCGGTAGAGCAGGGGTTTTGTAAACCTCAGGTCGTTAGTTCAAATCTGACAATCGGCACCATTTGTAATTACAATGTAATTACTTTTTAACAAAGGGTAAAAAAATGAAATTATACAGTATTGAAGAAATCGCAAATGAGTATGGAATTACAACCAGAAAAGCCAGAGATTGGATTCGCAGGGGTTCAATTCCGTACAAAAAACTAGACAGAACAAGAAAATACATTAAAATTGAAGAAAAGGAGAGCAAATGATTTACAAATTTACAATTACATTCAAAGCACCGGTTGGTTTTGAGCCTGTTTCAACAATTATGTACGTTGTTGACAGTGCAAAGCGTAAGATTGAGAAGAAATTGCGTGATGGTATTGATATGGAGCCGACAGATGATATTGCTTTTATTTCGCAATTTGATGGCTATTGTGTTATCAACCGTGTTGATGGTACTCCGGCCGAAGCCGAAGGTATGACCGTCAAAGAGGTTATAGAGCAAGATGTAGAAGAAGCGAATCGCAAATACTACCTGACAAGTGAAATGTCGGCAATTAACACTACCAATGTAGCTGACTTGAAGATTGAGGCTCAACAATGAAAGAAAAACAAACAATGATGATTTTAAAAGTTTTTTCAGCCGAAGACATCCACGATATGTCAGAAGCAGAGCTTGCTGATAGGCTCAACCAATTAGAAGAAGCTAACGCTATTCTTGTACATTGGAAGAACAAGGGCTTAGCAAAACGCTATTTGGATAAATACAATATTAAATATACAGAGTACTGACCATCTGGCCAGTACCTTTTTTTACAACTGACGGGGTGGTTTGTAATTACTATGTAATTACATAATTTAACTCCATTTGACAAACATAATTAAATTTGATAATCTAACAAGTAGCGGGTGCTCCCAATATCGGGTGGGTGTCTGACAGCGTAAGAGGCATAAACAACCTCAACAATTACGGGAAAAGTTGTCTGCTGAGGGCAACGGCCTATCATAGAGAACCGCTACTGTCAGGATTACGATGTAGAGAACCTACACTTGTTGGAAAGACGAAAGGTGAACCCCAACAAGGCTAACAAACCGCCGTTTGTTCAACCATCGCAAAGAGTCTATATCTATCATAGTGGTATGCGATGCTGATTCCCAAAAGGCTGATACCCTGTCGGGAAATGAACAGGATAATCAGGGCTATGCAGATACTACAGAACGACCGTGTATCTCCATCAGAGATTAAACTCTAATGTAACCCTCCACCTCAATTATCCCTATTTTATTACATAGGGATACTATACCCTAATCACTGAAAACTATATCATATACTCAGACATCCATTACCACCCTATCTCCTACGATATATCACTAAAAATTATCAACCAGTGGTAAGTGTGTTGATTTATTCAAAAAAAGAATGCTTTTTTCCGGCTTTTTCCTCACTTGCCGCCACTGTTCTGGCAAGCGATTCTTTTTTCAATACATAACACCGCCCACCCCGATTCGCTTTTGTTCTGATTTTGCCACTTCCCAATTTGGGCGGTTGTATTACTGCACTTTTTGGTTGTGTTGGATTGTGTAATTACAGAGTAATTACTCACGCATACACGCCAAGAGTAAAAGAAAAAGAAAAAAATAATACTACACAGACAGAAAAAGACAGACACAAACAGAAAAAACACTTGACAAAAAAGAGTAGGAAAAGCCCGCCGGCGTTTAGGTTTTGTGTTGGTTGGTTGTTGTATGTGTTTTGTCAATTTTTCCGGCGAAAAAAAGTTGTATTTTTTTTGTTTTTTTTGATTTTTTTCTTGACAAGGTTTTGTTTGTATGGTATAAGATAATCAAGAAAGGCGAATCGGCTTTGGCTTTTCTTGGTGATGAAGTAAAAAAGCCGGATATTTTTTGAAAGGATAAAAAAATGAACATAAACTTTTATAAACATAAAAACCAGAATTGCTACATTGCCCAAAATGGCGAGAGATATATTTTAAAATCGTATAATTCTTTAATCGCCGTTATTGATGAAAAAGGGCATTTATTTTTTGGACCAGATTGGGATTATTCCACCACCACTAGCAAACATTTAAATTTTTTCCTTTCGTCTTATTATTTTGGGAAAATCCCCTTGACAAAAGCGGAAAAACAAAAAGAAATAAAACACGGTGACATTTTAGTGTTGCCTGAGTCATCACTAAAAAATATCTTTTGTGGCAATTTTTCATAATTTGCTTTTTAATCTGTGCCGGGATTGGCTCGGCACAGTATAAAAGGCAAGTTTTCCGGCGTTGTCTTTTCCCGTTTTGGGTATTGTTGCCGGTATTGTGAAAGGGTGAAAAATGGAAAAAGAAATAAAAAAACAAGTTAAAAAAGCAGTGCTATTTTTTAAAAAACACGGTTTTATGGATTTATCCCGCTTTTGTGGATATTTAAACGGTTTAAACCTAACACCAGAACAAAAAATTGATTTGTATATAAAGACCGATTTTAAAAAATAAAAAAGATTTTGAAAGGGGTAAAAAATGAAAAAAAAGGATTTTGAAAAAATAGAAATCATCGCAAGACGATTTTTGGAAAGTCGGGATTTTGACCGTGCTTTATGTGTTTTAGAACTAAATAGAGAAATTGAAATCGCACCCATAACAGGTCGTAGGCAGTTTTGCGAGGCTTGGGGATTGATGCGGGATTTAATACAAAACGAAAGGATTTAAAAATGTTGAAAAAAACCATTGATTTTTTATTCTGTGCGATTTTTGGGGTGTTTTTGTGCTATATCTTTTTAATGTGTTTAATATCACCAGAGAAAGACGAAAACGGCGATTATATTCCGGGGGAAGTCGTATTTTTTGGCGATAAATAGAGAATTTTTGAAAAAAATAGAGATTTTTTAAAAATAACTCTTGACATTTTAAAAAATATATGGTATAAGAGAAACAAGAAAGACGGAAAGCCGACCCCGTTGGACTTGGTAAAAAATAGAGAGTTGGCACATTTTGAAAGGATTTTATTATGGAATTAGAAGAAAAAGAAAATAGCGTTTTTTGTGATGGTTATTGGTGGAATTTTGGGAAAAACGGCGGTATTTGGAGAGATGAAGAAGGGGGAAGAAAGTATATTTTAACAAAATGCACAGAGGAAGAAAAAATAATAATTTATATTTTGCTTTCAAAGAAAGCAAAAAGAAAATAGCCGAAACAAGGCAGAAAATATAGGTTTTTTGTCTTGTCGTTGCGGTATAGCAGACCACGACCCGATGATGGCGGGCTAAAAATAGAGAATTTGAAAGGATTTTATTATGTTTAAATATACTTTCCAAATAACGAGGAAAATTATTTTTGAGGTTCGTTATGATGATTTAGACGGAGCAAATAAAGAGCCGAGTTTTGCCACTTCTGCCGCCGTTTTTAATCAGCCAAAAACAGATTTTAACAGTTGCGGACAATGCCAAAAAGATGTTTTGCCGGTGGGATTGGCAAGAGATTTTTTTGAAAAATGGGATTACAAGCACCTTTGCAAATTGACAGAGGCAGAGGAAAAAGAAGTGTTGCAAGATATTGAAAAATTGAAAGAAAAATATAATTGGATTGAAAGCCAATCTTTCTATGCACAAAAAAATCTTTCAATGTTGAAATTAAAAAAAATAAAATAGAGAGGTTTTAAAAATGTCATACTTACCACAATTAAAAGCGGATAGAGCATACAAGGCACGATTAAAAGAAAAAGGTATCAGGGACAGGCATATTTGGTTAGACGACCAGCAATGGGAAGTAGTCCACGCTTTTGCTAACTGTGTCCGAAAAATAAAGAATTTGAAGTATATTGTGGGCTTTGATGTATCAGAGGACTACTTGAACTATCACATAGTCCTAGACGAAACAATAACTCACGGAGGTGTTGTCAATGACGAATAAAGTTATAAACAGAATTGTTTTTATAATATACACGCTTTTAAAAACACTATTATCTTGTTTTTTGGGGCTTGTTGGAATTTGTGTTATTTTCTTGACGGCTTGTATGCTTGGCTTTATCAAAGGAAAATAAATGAAAGAAAACACGGTTTTTAAGCCCATACAGAGGTTTTTGGGGTGTGTCTAGTGTCATAACCTATCCAAATACAAAACACCCCTAGAAACGCTTAAAATTAAATAGAGGATTTTTCTTTATGAAAAATACGGTCATAATCTTCTTTGGACATATCAAGAGCCATCTGATTACACACCGTTGTGGTCATAGACCTAGACGGTATATCCGGCTTTTGTTCTACCCAATCATCAGGCACAATCTTATAGGTGGTTTTATTACCGTTCTTTATAACTATTTCTTTCATAGGATATGCTATGCCAAAATTAAATAGAGAGTTTCCTACGCCAAATCAGACCCCGTTTCTTTTGCAAGTCGTCAGCAATGCTATCCAACAAAGAACTTATGGGTGCATCAGAGTATTGGTTTTCAATATCGTTGATGAGTTGTATCGCATTTACAATAAGATTTGACAAGTTTTTCCAACACTGTGTAATATCTGTCGGCAGGGGAGGCATACTATCTACAACAGCCTCTAAAACCTCTTTGGAACGAGGTGCTTTGTTCTCATATCCAAGATATAAATTCTCATTGATTTGGTCTGTGAAATCATCTATTCCATTGAATACTTCATCGGCAAGTAGATGGTCACTCCAAAACGATTCGCCTTTTGCATTATAATGTATATCTTTCGCATAGAAACGAATTAAATAGAGGGTTTTTAACAGTTCAAACAGTTCGTTCATAGTATTTCTCCTTTTGTATAAGTATAAAATAAATAGAGATTATTTGCAAGTGAGTATAATTGTGACACTTTTATTACACTTTTGTGACACTTTTATGAAATTTAATATAAAAATAAAGATTTGGTATTGACAAGGTAAATTTCTTTCTTTAATCTACGAAGTGTTCTTTCTTTTTTTTCTTTGTCCTTTCTTTATTTTTCTTTCTTAAAAGGTTTAACAATACTATCTAGTTTAAACATACAATGACAGTGACAATAACCTTCTCTGATAGTATCTTCTTTACATAAATCACTGCCACAAAATCTTTCGGTGTTGTTTTTATCACACGGGCAACGCCGCCAATCATCCATACGAGATTTGAGTTTTGCTATTTTGATAGCATTAGTATCAAGACCGAAGTTTAATTCGTCTGCAATCTTTACCATATTTTCAAGTATTTCTTGTTCGTTCATTCTGTATCTCCATTATTTTTATACAATTTATCCCAACATTCGTGATATAAATCCAAAAACTCCTTTATCATCTTTTTCTGTTTTTTATACACTCTTACTCGTCTAAACGCCATCGGCATATCTTTCTTCATAGCATTTACTATACTTTTAACAATATGACGTTCTTCTGTATTACACCCTTTCATTTTGAATACTCCTTAAATTCAATACTCTATATTTACCCTCTAAAACCTTTCTAGGCACTCGTTCTAATATCTCCACATCCTCTTTGACCTGCTTTTGAATACGGTCACCCCAGCAACCGACTATTGTCAGACGGTCAGAGCCTATGACACGGGCAAAATACCATCCTAGCTTAACTTCCACCATATTCTCTATAACTTTCTTTTTCATCTGGGTCTTTATATATTCTTAATGCTTCTCTATGAATAGTATTTACTGCTTGCTCGTAGTAATTTCTCAATTTTGTAGAACAGCAAGAGCATAAAACAAGTCTAGAATTAATATGATAACCATAAGCACTGGCACTAAAACTAAATCCATAAGTTTTTTTAGACAATTCGTGTCCACAAATATCACAGTATTTCATTTTCCCTCCAACTCCTGTAAAGCATCAACAAATCTTCCGTCTTTGATAAGAGCAATTACTTTTTCACGTTGTTTTTCTAACTGCTCAATTTTTTCTTGTTGTTTTCTGATAAAATCAGTAGATACTATTACTCTTTCAGATGGTTTCATTTCACACCCCACTTTTGGCAATAAACATAACAAGGCTCATAAATAGGACCATAATTTGATGTTCTTGATACATAAGAAATTATCTCATTCGCCTCTTTCAGTTGTTCCTGCAAGAGTTCTATCTGCTTATCCCTTGTTTCAATTCCTGATTTCAAGAATCTGTTATCTTCTTTCAATTCTTTAACTTTATCATAACTCGGAACAGGTGCTAGGACTTTGATAAGACAAACATCATTTAGAAAATATGTTTCTGCAGGTAATCCCTGATATGTAGCACAACCATCTTCAATCTCAAAAATCCTTTTTTGTGTATCATAATCTATATAATAATACCCATCTGGCAGTTCCCCATTCTTCCATTGTTCAGTAAGTTCTTTACTCATTTCACACCTCACTTTTCTTATATCTATCAACATTGTATTTTTTATAGTAATCAAGAACATTCTGAAACACGGTATTTGTCAATTTGCCGACAAGTTTATCAAACGATATAATAATCTCATTCGCTTCCTTTATTTGTTCCTGTAAGCGTTTATATTCCTCATAACTAGGCAACGGCTCTTTATGTGCTTCGTATTCTTTTAATGTATCATAGTTTGTCATTTTACCTCCTCAATTTCACATATAGCCGATGCTGATTGAACGGCATCTGTTTTGTCTTTAGAAAACTTTGCTATTTGACCTAATACTGTTAGTGCAATATCCAGTTTCTTCTTTAACCTTAAATAATCCCTATACTGCTCTTCGGTTATAACTCTACAACGCTCACTCATTTATCCCTCCTGTTTATGCCATTCAATACTTTCTTTTGCTTGTTCAAATGTGCTAGCGTGTCCAATTATCTGTGAACACACGAGCCCATCTTTACAAATCACAAAACATCCAGCACCCTTATCATAATAGGCAAAATAGTCACCGTCTTGGTAAATTAAATCGTGTAAAACCATTTCTATTTCTCCCTGTTCCAAGCAACATATTCAACCATATCAATAACTGCTTTTTTAAAGTCCTCATCGTTCTTTAATAATTCCATAACGGTATCAAAATCATACTCCGCCTCAAAGTTCTCACGAATACGACAATCATCATCTTCATCAATATACCGGCCAGCAACACATTGCCCATCACCATACGGTGCATACTCATCTTCTGTCCTGACATTCTCATACTCACTATCAAACCGTTCTGCTAATACTTCAAATACCGCATCTCCAATGTCGTGAACACAATCTTCTAATTTATTTTCCATTTTAAAATCCTTTCAATTTAATATCAGAATCATCTCTGATAAGACCCTTATACCATACTTTTAATGTAATGTCAATAATTATTTTAATAAAAATTAAAAATAATTTTAACATTTGTGATAAAAGCCTTATAAAATAAGGCTTTACTTATCACATAATTTTTCGTATTTCACTTCTTTTTTTGTGTTTCTATCTATGATTTCTATGGTTTTCTTGTATGCACTGATAACCGAATCGCTTATTGTGTCATATCCGGCTTCAACATTCTTCAAATACTGCAATGAAAAACCACCAAATTCAGCAACCAACCGCAACGGTATTTTTCTTGACCGGCGTTTAAACTTCCAGTGGTTCATCTTCGCTAACATCTTATCGTCTGGCTTACGCATCTACAAAACTCCTTGCTTTAATTGTTATATCATAAACTTTCCCCTCTAACATTAAAAACGTATTAAAATCGTTTGTATTCTCATTACACATACAACCAACAATGACGGCTAACATATCTTCAACCGTCAATTCATTACCTTTGTTTATCCATTCCTGGAAATTTTCAATTCTTTTTTGTTTGTCCATTTATTACTCCTAAATAAGGTGGGAGAGCAAGGGTTTTTATGTCAATGTTTGTAAGGAGGGTATCCATAACTGCTCTCCCATAAGTCCGTGTGTCTTTACAATTATCATCTTTTTATGAAAAAAACTTCTACATAAAACCAAGGCACGATGACAAGCATTGTAAATTTAGACCCACACGGTAGCCTTTTGAAAGGATGTGCCTTGGGAAAACCTAAAATGGGATTTCATTATCAGCGTTATGCGTTTCCCAACCATTATGTGTTTCTTGTGTCTTCTGCTCACGCTTTACACTCTTACAACCAGAATATACCGGCTTCCCACTCTTTGTTGTTCGTTTCCAACCAGCAATAGGAACTTCTTGACCATTTACATATATTGTTCCACTAACAGCCGGTCTATTGCCAACAGCATCCTCATTTATAAACAGTGTAAAATCAAACTCTTTCTTCTGATACGGCATTATTTTTTCCCTTTCTTCTTGTTTTTCTTAATATACTTACCACTCTTTACATATTTTCTTTTAGGTTTTACTTCCCTTAATTCAATTTCATACACAAGAGTACCAACCACATATTCTTGTTTTTTATTAAATAATTTCTTTAACCAATTAAACATATTTTCTCCTTTACATAAAAAATCTTAAACGTTCAAAAAAACTTTTCTTATCATCAATAAAGTATCTCTTAAAACGACAAGGGCGACCAAACTTATTTTTTTTATAAACCCACTCATCACCAATGTCCATTTTCTTTCTCAAATATCTTATAATGCTTTGTAAATCAGCAATAAATAATTTATTTGATGCTTCAATGGTTGAAATCTTACCATATTTTTTAAGATACATTAAAACTTCTTCTTTTTGTGTTGTTGCTTCTAATTTTTTCATTTTCCCCTCCGTGGTTGTTAATATTTAATTTTATCTTTTTCTAGTTTGTCAAAAATCTCCAACATTTCTGAGCATTTATCTTGCTCATATTGTTTGGAAACAGCTTCTTTCATAACAGTGTTGAAATTATCTTCCATATTATAACTCCACTCTGGCTTTCCAGTCATATAAGCATACATCTTAGCAAACCGTTCCTCAAAAGCAGTCTTGTTTGCTTGCTTTGTTTCTTGTGCCTTTTGTGCCGGAGTTTTATCATCCTTACCGTGTGTATTTGTAGCATCTGCATCCTTTGTATCATCAATGCAGAACAAACCATTCAGAGCATACTTACGAGCATAAGAAGATGTAGCACCAGTAATCTGACTATCATCCATACCTTTCTTTGTTTCTGCCTCACGAGCAAATGCACTGTTAGAAATCATATCTTCCCCATCAGACAGTGTTGCTATAGCCTTTACATATACCCTATTTCCAATGATAGACATATCATCACAAACAGTTAAAACAACATTGTTCTTTAACAACAACGGTTTTACCGCTTCCATAATATCTTCACAAGAACGATAGTTATAACCACCAAAGTTATTCCTTTGGTTCTTTGGAGCCTTTAACTCCGATTGAATATTCATCAATGCTTCATAAACGTGTTTCATATCTTATCCTTTCAATTTACCGATTCGCATCTTGCCGTTCGGAATAACTACCTTATACCATACTTTTTTGATAATGTCAAGAACTATTTTTATTTTTTTATACATTTTTTATAACTTTTTTATTCTAAGCAATAGAAATCTCAACTCTTGGGTTGTATTTATCTACCTCATATTCCCTAAAAACAGGTAAAATTTCATCTGCATTATCATCAATTATCCAGTTGTGCTTTACCATCAAATCTAGAAGGGATTGTATAATATTTACATAGTCAAACCTACGCCTTGTCTTTCTGTATATCTTAAATGCTATTTTCAAAGGTTTTCTGTTTTCTAATTGCGATTCGCACTCGGAAATAAAAGCATCTCTGAGTTCTTCCATTTGTGGTGCAAATTCTTTTTCTCCCCTTTGGCATTGTTTAGACTTCAATACCAAGGTTCTACCTCGCATATTTACAACCTGTCGGCTATTCTTACTACTATAAAGTTCCCCATACAATGTAATCATAATTTAACATTACCATTTTTTACTTGACTTGTCAAATCATTTTATTTTATAATTGTGTTGGGAGTTGAGAAATGAGTCAAAAAAAAGAAACAATTGTTGACCGCATATACCGAGAAGTTATGCAGGAACTACAGCGAATCGATGGCGAAGATTACGAAGAATATATGGATGCCGTCAGATACGAAGTTAATGCAAGGCTACAAGATATGCGAAAAGACGATATGTTTGTTATGAATGTCAGATACGATTAGAGGTATTTGATATTTTTTTTTATTTATAATATAATTAGGACAGCGACAGTCCTATTACCCCATCTCATTCTGTCGTTAGAGTCCTAAATTTGATGTGATTTTCCCGAGGACTCCGGCGGGTCTTTTGCAGATTTTTTCAGCCCGCCGTATTTTTTTTCTTGACATTACTTTTTTTATATGCTATGGCAAATAGTGTCAGATGCAAATAATACCCATTTGACAAGCGTAAGAAAGAGTGGTATTATTAACAATGTAGCGATTCGCTATGAGTAGAGTAAAAAGAAAGGAATATTATGTTAGAACACATATCAATACCAGCAACAAAGATTTTAGAACAAATAGCAAAAAAAAGGGTCGGAAGAACACTTGAAGCTCTTGACCTTGCCGGATGCAGTGAAGAAGTCAAGTTTGCTGTGAAAAAACAGATATGGGAATTCAAGAACGAAGTTGAAAGTAAAGTTTTAGGAAAGGAAGATATTTATGACAGAGAAAACAGCCAACAATAGTTTTAAGTTTTTTGCTAATTTTTTGTATGCGATTGATAAATTGCCGGAAGAAAAAAGAGCAAAAGCGTGTTATGAATTTTGTCGTTTTGGAATTACTGGAGAATTACCAAAAGACGAAAATCTATCTATGTTTTGTGTTGGTGTTTCTGCTAGTGTTCAGAAATATCAAGGCCGTGGCGGGAACCATAACCCAACTGGTAAAAACCAGTGGTCAAACGAGGTCAAAAGTGGTCAAACAGGTCAAAGTGGTCTAAACAAACAAACAGAAACAGAAACAGAAAATAAAAAAGAAAGAAAAAGAAAGAAAAAACCTGCTGTTGTTTCTGATGATTGGCAACCAACTGAAGAAACAAAGCAGAAGTTAGTAGAAAAGGGTATAGAAGATATTGGGGCCTGCGTTGAATACTTTAAGGGCCAGTGTCAAGCTAAAGGTATAGAGTATGTTAATTATGACAGGGCTATTCTTAATTGGAACTTTGATGTAAATAAGTTCAAAAAGAGCCGATTTGATAAGCCGGTGTCTGAGTGGACAAATGATGACTTTACTGCATATGCTGTTTTTGGAGGTAGAGGATAATGTTTGAAAAATACATACACTCTGATATTGAACAATCAATTCTTTCAAGATTTATAAATAACCCAAATGAATTGTTTGAATGCCCAGAATTGGAAAGCAGACATTTTGTTTTTGAAGAAAACGGAGAAATATTTGATACTCTTATTAAACTAAAAAATAAAATGATACCAATTACACCAAAGAATATCGCTGACGAAACAAAACACTCTGAATTATCTTATATTATTGACTTGGTTAAACTTACACCTGTTGTAAAATCAAAAGAACAATACAAGTATCTGATAGAAGAAACAGAAAAATATAATGCTTTGGTAGGGGCTAATCAGTTAATAAATCAAGCAGAAGAAGACAAATCTGTTGATGTTTTTGGAGAGCTTTCAAAACTGTCAATGAAAGAAGATAAACTTTATGATTATGTTTCAAATGAGCAAATGCTATTTGAATTACAAGAAAAGATGAAAAACGGAATTACTGGTTTATCTACTACGATACCCTCTCTTGATGATAATATAAACGCTTTCCAGAAAGGAAGACTTTACATTGTTGGTGCCAGACCGTCTGTTGGTAAATCGGCATTTATGTGCTCTATATGTGAAAGATTAGACAAAGAGCATAAGGTTGGTATTCTATCTTTGGAAATGAACACCTCTGAATTAAAACAGCGTATGGCCTGCTTGAGAGGGAATATAAAGCATTGGAAGATTGAAAAAGGTAAATGCTCCGATAATGAATTTGACGAGTACGCAAAAGCATTATCTTCAATAAAGAACACATTTATTGATGATAAAGGTGGATTAAATCGTAATCAAGTTGCTTCTATAATTAGGAATATGGTAAAAAAGGACAAATGTGAAATAATTTTTGTTGACCACCTTGGCTTAATTAAAGTAAATTATGGTAGTAATTTGGCTCACGAAATAGGAGAAAATACATCAATGCTAAAAGCACTTGCAAAAGAACTTCAAATACCAATAGTATGTCTTTGCCAAATAAATCGTTCTATTGAAAAAGAAAAAGAAAAGGTGCCGGCAATTTCTGATTTAAGAGATAGTGGTAGAATTGAAGAGGATGCCGATTGTGTAATACTCTTGTATAGAGATAATTACTATAATCCTCAAGCTAGCGGAAAAGCAAAATATGTTATTGGTAAATGTCGTAATGGTGTTACTGGAACAATAGATGCTTACTTTGACAACGAACTTATGAAGTGGAGTTAAAAAAATGAAACGAGGGGACATTGTTAAATTTCAAATACAGGTTTATCCTAATGAAAGAACGGGTATCATTGTTAGAAAAGGAAAGGTTCATAGTGTAGTGAGAGTTCAATATCCGAGCAAGTATATGCTCATTAAAAAGAAAAACACAGAATTAAGAAAGGGGAAATAGAAATGGATGTTCTGTTTGAAAAATATATTTTTTTATGTTAAATTATAAAAATACGGATAGCCTCTGCAGGGCGACAAGGTAGAACCTTACTACTTTCCGTTAATAATTTTTAAGGGCTATTAAAAGGAAATAGAAAATATGACTAGAAGAAGAATAGATATTATTGGAAATAAATTTGGAAAACTCACAGTAAAAAAATTTTCACATACAGATAAAAACAAAAAAAGATGTTTTGTTTGTGAATGCTCTTGTGGTAAACAAATTATTGTTCCTCTTAATTCACTAAGAACCGGAAACACACGGTCTTGTGGTTGTTTAAAAGACGAAATGTGGATTGAAAAAAGGACAAAGCACGGTTTCTGTGGAACAAGAATTTATCAAACTTGGGCAAATATGATACAACGAACAACAAATGATAATAATACAGAATTTAAAAATTATGGAGGAAGAGGCATTACAGTATGTCCAGAATGGAAAGACAGTTTTGATGTTTTTTATAATTGGGCTATTAACAATGGATATAGAGATGATTTAACAATAGATAGGATTGATAATAACAAAGGGTATTACCCTGAAAACTGCAGGTGGATAACACAAAAAGAGCAGGCAAGAAACAAAAGAAGCAATCATATTATATCATTCAATGGTAAAAAAATGTGTATAGCCGAATGGAGTGATTTAATAGGAGTGTCTTGTGGAGCTCTTCAAGATAGAATAAGAAGAGGTTGGAGTATAGAAAAAACATTAACAACACCACTAATTGTAAGGAGGTAATCGTGGACATTCTTTATATTTTAAATTCATCAAGCACTGAAAACAACGAAGAAATTAAATACTCTTTGCGTTCCTTAGAGAAGTTCGCAAAAGGTGTTGATAGAGTGTTTATCACAGGGGTCTGTCCTAATTTTATAGACAAAAAGAAAGTGATATTCCTACCTTGCGATGACCCATATTGCCGAAATATGAACCACTTTTATAAAGTTTATGATACTTTTGTTGCTACAGATATATCAGATAATTGCCTGTTGATGTATGATGATATATTCTTTTGCGAAAAAGTTGACATAAATAAATACCCTTGGTTTTGTAATGGTGAATTGCCGAAACAGGCAAAGAACTCTTATGAAATGGGGTTAGTAAATGCTAGGAAATGGCTTTCAGAGAGAGGGTTTCCGACACTTAACTTTGCCACTCATACACCGTGTGTTTATAACCGGACATTGTTTTGTGGGTTACACTCTATCTTTAACGAATTAAAAGAGGATGTGGTTGGTATGTCTGTGAGAGCAATTTATGGAAATCAGTTTGCAGATAACTTTAAACGTATCAAAGAAGATGTTAAAATTAGAACAAACCGTATGTCATTAGATGATGTTGTAAAGCAGACGAGATGTTTTTCTACTGGTGACTTTACCTACAACACTGCTAAACAATGGCTACACGATAACTTTATGTGGAGGAGCAAATGGGAAAAATAAGCATTATACTGTCTTGTTATAAATCAAATCTTGATTATTTAGCAGAGCAAATTGAATCAATAATAAACCAAACTGAGAAAGACTGGGAGCTTCTGATATACAATGATGGAACAGATGGACTTTATGATTGGCTAATAATGGAAGGATTTTTGTCTATACCAAATATTAAGTACTTTAATAATGGACATTTAGGATATTCTAAAGCCTATAACTTCTTATTAAAAGAAGCAACAGGAGAATATGTTTGTTTCTGTGACCAAGATGATATTTGGGAACCAAACAAACTTGAGGTTGAGAAGAACTATCTTGACAAACACCAAGATATAGATTGTGTTTTTAGTTGGTTGCACTGGTTTGGAGATAGAGAAAAATTTGAAACATTTGATATATCTGACGAAGAAATTTCAAAGGAACTGTATTTCTGGCAACCAATCAAACATCCGTCTACGATGTTTAGGCGGGAAAGGTTTGAAGAGTTTGATGCCCCATTTGACTGTGCCGCTGATTTCTGGTTCTGGGCAAAGCACAAGGACCGTCATTACCATTTGATAAAAAAGTTTTTAGTAAATTATAGAAGACACGCTGGAGAAGCCACAAAAGACAAAACGGCTTTCAGATTAAACAGTGCTAAAGTTATTCAACATAATCTGGAAGAACGTTTCCCTGATTGTGTTTTTCCATTAGAATTATGCGAAACATTTGATAGGTATTCAAAAAAATACGATAAATCACTTAAAGAAAGCTTTGAGAGGGAAATATGGAAATAGTTTATTGCCTAGACCAAAACTACATACAGTATGCAGAAATAAGTATTAAATCTGTTAAGAAGTATAACCCAACAGCCAAGATTATAATTGTTTCCGAAGAACCTATTAGTGGTATCGGTGAAGATGAAAACATTATCATTAAACTACCAAGAACTTTCAGAAACAGAGGCGTTGGCGACCGTATTACGAACACAGCATATCTTAAACTATTCCTAACAGAATTACCTTATGGAAAAATACTTTATATTGATGGTGATGTTATTTGCCAAGAGCCATTAGATGAACTGTGGAATACAAAATGTAATTACATTGTACTTACAGAAAGCCACAACCACGGGTTGAAACAAGCACAAGAATTAGGTGTAGAGAAGTATGGTTTAACAGGTATGATGTTAATGAATCTTGATGCTTTAAGGGAAATAAACTTCACAGACCACTGTCTTGCTTTTGAAAATGTAATACCAACGCCGGAAACAGGGTGGTGCCACGAAGAAACAATTTTAAACGTTGCTTTTAATAACAAACTAACATTTGCAGATAAAAAATTTAACTATTGTATAAATAGAACCTACAAAGAACCCATCAGAGAACAAGATGCTGTATTACTTCACTATGTTGGCAAACAAAAAGATTTAATGGCTCCTCAATATAAAGGTATGGATGCTCTATTAAACAACATTAAAGGGAAAAGAGTTGCCATTGTTGGCAATGCAAAGTCTATCTTTAACAAAAAGAACGGTGAGTTAATAGATAGCCACGACTTTGTTATCAGATTTAACAAAGGTTTTATTGAAATGCCAATTAGTCAAGGCACAAAAACAACTATGATTATGCTTGCTATCAATATGGAACCTGAAAAATTAAAACTCTATAATGCTAAATGGGTTGTAAATCGTTCTAACCATTATGACAATAGGGTAAATTACATTATACCAAACCCAGACAGAAAGCGTATGAGAGATAAACTGGAAGCACAGCCAAGCACAGGCTTTATGGCAATAGACCTTTGCTTGTATGCTGGTGCAAAATCAATAGACTTGTTTGGTTTTGATGGGGAGAAAACACCGACCTTCTACAATGACCCAAACTATGTCACACAACACAATTACAACAAAGAACAAGAGCTTATACACCTGTATGAGAAAAGTAAATTATTAACAATTTATTAACAGAAAGGGGAAAATCACAATGAAAATGGGAGAAATTGTTGTCTATCGTCATCAGAATGAGGTTAGAGTTGGCCGTTGGGTTCAAATAACATCAAACCATCGTGCAGTTATACTTTCACTCAAAAAAGGAAACACCGCATTTGTTATCAGAAGTATGAAGCAAATAAAATCTTTAGCAGACTTGGTAAATAAATATGGTCTAGGAGCCACAGAAATGACCGTAGAACAACAAAACGAGTTAAAACGGTCTAGGGTAGCCCAGAGATGCGGAGAGTGCCAGAAACGTGTTTAAAACGCTTATTGCCTTTCCATAAGTTTAATCACATCTTTTTTTGCTTTTTCAAGAACTCTCTGCATTGTTTCGTTTTTGCATAATTTTAATGCTTTTTCGTATCGGCAGAATTGACGAGCAAGATGAAGCTGTCGTTCCTGTTCGGATATTTCAGCTTCACGTTGCTCTGCTTCCATTTTCAGAAAGCCATCAAGAAAGTCCTGCGTATATTTACTCATCTGCTTTGATTATACGAGGTTCCTCATCATCGCCGTTACAGATAACAACATCCACCTTACGCAAAAAGATAGCAGGTGTTCCTTCTTCTTCAACGATTTCTTCAATTTCTTCTTTCTTTTTTGCCATTTTATTTCTCCTTTATAAATAAAAACTATCGTCTTCCCATAACCAAGAGTATTTTTCTAAATATTCTTTTAATTGTTCGTTCATATTTCCTCCTTATGAATCTGTCACCCAAGTCAATACGCCATTCACATTCTTTAGTGTCTGTGTAGCAGAAGCATTATATCCTGTTAGGGTGGATAGATAGTTATTAAGCATTTCTACAGTTGCTGTTTGAACTGACTGACGAATTACAATATTTTTTGCACTATAAGGTGATGTTTGTTCTCGTTCAATTATTGCTAATTTTACAAAATAAAGCTGTATATTTAAAACACTTGAGCCAATTCCAATATATTTATTGTCTTTAAATGTAAAACCATAAGGGTCGCTTGCATTATCTTCACGGCTGACATATTGTATAGTTGCGTTGTTTGGGCTAATTGTTCCATCTGCAATTCCCAAAATAACATACCGTGATTTATTGTTTGTTCCCATATCAATAATAGAAAGTGCGTTTGTTGATGCCAACATACTCTTTAAAGTTCCATCTGAATTATATCCATCAGGAATTAAAGCTTTAACATCAGGAGTAACGAAAGTGTGATGCCCTATAAATCCTATACCATTAAACACTTGGTCTATAGATGAAATTGCACCCCCAGATACTGTAATTTTGGCAAGTGGCAACGCCATTACCATTGGTGTAGTTCCATCAGATGAATAGTAATTTACAACATTATTCGTTGTATCAAGCCAAGCGTGATAAGCTGTCCCAGAAAGGCTATCTGTTGCACCAGAAACGCAATTTGATAAAGAAACCGTTGATATAGATGTTCCAGCTGTCGGTATAATAACCATAAATGTGCCATTTGAACTTTGTGTTATTGTTAAATCAGCAGAAGTTTGATATTGAGTGCCATTAGCCATATAATATTTTGACCCACTTTTTAATGTTAGCGTTCCGTTGTATAAGGTTATATTAATATCCTGAGGAATATCTAAAACACAATTACTAACAGTTCCATTCTGACTATCAATAATCATTTGTCCGTTAGCCGACAGATTATCCAAACTTGTGCTTGCTTTACCGTTTAACTGTGTTTGAACAGATGATGTCGTTCCTGATAAGTAACCGAGTTCAGTTGAAGTGACAGATGTTTCAACAATGTCGCCATTGTTGTCTGTGGCTAATGCTTTACCACCAGCAAACTCTGGGTCAACCAAATACAACTCTGTCGGGTCTAATCCTGCCGCACCATCAAATTGACTTTGCGTGGGCTTGTTTATTACCAAATCTACTTTTGTGTCTGAATATGTAGGCATTTTTTCTCCTTATCCATAATTAAATTCGCCTGTTCCTTGATTTGTAAAGAACTGTCTTGTTATTCTATCATACATCCCTGGCTTATTGTCCGATTTACGAAGTGCTGGGTAAAAATCTCGGACAGGAACACCATTATCCCATATTATACAATAATATATTTTCCCAGTGAACATTCTTTGTGTATAAGGTGCACCAGAAATAGAAAACAAATAAGCATTTGTTTGATTAGTAAATACGTCTGGGCAAGTAGTTGTTTGTATATTTTCATCTACGCTTCTTTTTGTCGCAGAAATATAGCAAGTATAATCCTTACCATCAACATAAGCCTTTGAAACACGATAAGTAAGATAATTGCTATTGTTAAAATCAACAATTACAGAATTTCCACTATGAAATTGTGTAGCACCTGTGTCGTTTGCTATCTGTACTGTAAAGTTATTATCAGAAGCACCACGTCTTGCCCCAAAAACAGATTGCTCAATCCAAGCCCCAACGGTTTGTAATTTTAATTCAGCAGAATGAGTATTTGATAATCTTACACCAGTATCAATCCATTGTGTGCCTGTGTTCTCCAAATACTTTAACGGTCTGTATTCTCTCGGCAATACATCTTGTACAAACCTTATTTTTTGTTTTAAGTCAGCACCCACAGTAAAAGCACCTGTTCCAGCATTAGCATACAAAACACCTGACACTTTATCAAACATATATCCGACATTGTTTTCATCACGGACTGGGATATAATCACGGACAAGAACACCATTGTCCCAGATTTTTGCTTTGTAAATTTTACCAACTAACTTCCTGTTCCCAGTTCCAGTTGTCGATGTATTAGCACCGTTTGCATCAAACAAATATAACTCTGGCGATGTGAAAGTTGTCGTTGTCGTTATGGCTGTTTTATCACCATTTACGGTATATCCAGAATTATCCAACACAGCAAGATATTTAGTGTTTGCTTCCGCTGTTACTGACGAATTAAACACGCCAGTATTAGAAAAATTACAACACACATATCCAGCATTTGATTTACCCCAAATACAGAAAGCAGCACTTGAAGCAGAAGCCCTTCCACCTAAAATAGCTGGTGAACCAACCATTTCATTACAACTAAAAAACACTTCTGCTTTTGAATTAAAATTGGCAGTGATACCAGATTTAATATATGCACCAGTACCATCGCTTTCAAGATACTCCACTGGCGTTATGATATGTCCATAAGTGAAATCACCAGTCCCCTGATTATAGCAGGCTTTTCCTTGTGCTAAATCATAAAGACACGGGACATCATTATTATCCAAACAAGGCACAAAATCATGGACTACAACGCCATTTCTTTTATGAGTATAACGCCAAATTTTACCAGCAGCACCACTAGCACCAGAAAGATTTAACTTAAACAAATAAACAGTACTTGTTGATGTAAAAGTTTCAAAAGCGTGGACTATTGTCCCGTTCAAATAAACACCACCTGAATTGGCAGTAAAATAATGAGGACTGTTATATATTTCGGTATCGTTCACCTTATATGTCGTAGAACCATAAGCGATGTTTCTTAAATTAGTTCCATCACCAACACCAACACCGAAACGAGCACCATCATCGTGTTCACCCATAAGCCACTGATATTTAGTTGTGCTTATCATCTGGAAAGTAAAATTAACTTCATCTGTGGCTGTATTTATTGTAATACCAGTATCAACATACTGACTACCATCTGATTGCAGATATTCAACCCTTTTAAACCCAGCAGGCAATTCCTTAGCATCTTTAATCAATCGAAGTTTTGATGTATAAACCTCATCACCATAAGTAAATGAACCAGTCCCAGCGTTCAGATAGCCAGTACCAGATACTCTATCAAACATATATCCAACATTGTTCTCGTCTTTACAGGGGATAAAATCACGAACAAGAACACCATTGTTTTTTATTGTCGCACCTTTAACTTTAATTTTACCAATATACTGTGTTGAAGTATCACCTAGCTTATAAATTAAGATGTTTCCATCTGTCGTAAATGCCGTTGTGGCATTAAACAAATAGGTATTGAGGATAGTACCACCCGTGTCTTGTACAGTAAGGTTATCTTTATTGGTAGTGTATTTATAGAACGTATTTAAGTCAATAGCACCAGCAACTGTTGTTGTATCTGTATCTCCAAAACGGATTCTAGATACAGATGGATTTGTTATGTTTGCGGACATATTGATTGTAATTGCTCTACTACTTGTTACATTATTACCCATAATATTTGTAACAGAATTTGCCCCAGCCTGAACAATAGCCGCTTCACAAGACAATTCTGTGTTTAAATCACCACCAACACCAGTATCAATATATTGTGTCCCTGTACTTTCCAAGTACTCCACAGGTATAACCTGTCTACCAACACTAAATGACCCTGTGCCTGCGTTATAATATGGTTTTTTACCTACCAAATCATACATACAAGCAACACCAAGTGGGTCTATACAAGGGATGAAATCTCGAACCAAAACACCGTTGTCCCACAATCTTGAAAAATAAATCTTTCCGATAAACCGTCTATCATCAGCTGTACCGTTGGTATTAACAGTACCAAGCAAGAAATTAAAATTCAATCTGGTTGTCGAACGAGTGATTGTCCCTGTTACGCTATCCGTATTTAACGAAATCGAATTATCATAAGCAGTATATAGATACTTCGTATTAACATTTGTCGTTGGGAAATAGGTATTAAAACCAGCCCAGTCTTGACGAACGCTTCCTGTGGAAAAATAAGTTGTACAAGTATATTGAGATGTAGCGGAAGTATCAGGACGACACCCAAACAAAAAGCTATTCCCAGATATGTTATCAGGCTGAAACATAAACTCAAACTTCGTAGTCGCAGGCACTGGTTTATACCCAGTATCAATATACTGCGTTCCACTAGATTGAATATACTCAACCCTTTTAAACCCAACGGGCAAACCGAAAATACTTTCTGCTGTTCTTACAAAACGCATTATCCAATCCACTCCCTTATGGTTGTTTTAGCACCAGCACCAATGGTATTCCGTGCAGATGTCTTATAAGCATCTGTCCAAGTGAGGGAGTTATTACCTAGACCCTCCATAACAGCCTTATTCAAAGCAGAAGGAACAATAGGTTTTGCTGTATTTGACTTACTCTCTATTTCTGCATCAGTTGCGGCATATGTTCTTAATTCACCATTTGATGTAATTCCTATACCATAAACAGTATTTATTTTAGCAACACCAAGATTATTTGCAGAAGCAACTGGTATATTTACTTTCTTGTTTGCATCTGGAGTTAAATCTGTACCGTTTACCTGAACACCTTGAATAGCCCCGTTGGCTATACCTTGCGTTTCGTTTAAAGCACTAACTAAATCTGTCTTAACTGTCGTTGTTAAACTTGTTAATTTACCAACAGCAAGGTCGGTCTTACCAATTGCTGTTACAATATCATCAGCATCAGTAATATTGTTTGGGTTTAAACTATAAGATGCTTTTGAGAACGTTCCCTCATCATCAAATACTCCACCAATACATTCACCAAAGCTATTATTAGCATTTACAAAGTAATCAACAAAGTATGTTAGATTTACTCCGTAATCACCAGCTTCAATATCATCTGTTCCCAATGTAATATTTGAAGATAATGCTTTTCCATTAACTGTAGTTGTTGTTGAAACCTTTGAATTTAATGCAGCTGCTAAATTTGTGTTGTCATACGGACTTCCAGCAATATTTACAAACGATAATGTTTTTTGAGCATTTGATTGCAAACGCCAATTCGTACCATCATAATAATAAACATCATCAACAGATACTTCGTTTGTTTCAACAGTAGTAGAAGCAACACCTGTCGTATAGCTTGAACCATTTGGCTTATAATTTGTTCCACCACCACTAGCAACGGTTCCAACGATGAAATAATCACCTGTTTTGTAAGTATAAGGACTTTCTGGCGGATTACTTTCTGCCAATCCAGTTGCACAATTCCATAAAGCTAAAAATCTACCCCTAGCACTTAAATTATCAATCTGGTCTTGTAATTCCTGACCATCAATGTTAAATACTGTTCCAATTTGTGAAGAACCAATGCCATTGCTTGTCGTAATGGTTAGAGAATTTACACCGTTGATTTTAGCATCAGCACCGTCTTTACCATCTTTACCAGCCGGTCCCTGCTCTCCTTGTTCACCTTGTTCTCCTTGTTCACCTTGGTCACCTTTTGGAATACCAAAGTCTAAAACCAAATGTGACGGAGTTCCAGAATTTGTTACAGTAGCATCCGAACCAGCAGGCAACGTTGTTGTCGTTCCAACCTCAACACTTACACCAACCTGAAATTCAATATTAAGGATATTTTCTCCACCCTGTTCAACATTGATTATCGTTTCAGACGGTTCTGTTACAATAGCATTTCCGTGAACAATACTTATAAAGTTAAACGGTATTAAACTCTCAATAGTAGCAATTTTATGAGTTTTACTTACTAAATTTAAAACACCATACTGTAACCCAAACGGCATAGCGGCTGTTTCAGTAGCACTATAATTGATTGTAATTATACCACTTGAAATATCATCAAATGTTTTTGTAACACCACACAATTTGAATACAGCGGTTAAATCTGATAAATCTAAAGAACCTGTCAGTTTCAAAGTCAAAAGGTTTTGACCGTTAAAATCTGTGTCATTACCTTTTACAACAACAATAGCATTTTCGGGAATACAGCTCATAAAAATTCTCCTTTTTGTTATAGTTTATCAAAAACAATAACGATTGTCAAATCAAGAAGCTTTAACACATTCCTTTAATTCTTTTTTGTTTTATTAACAGGTTTTGTTAACGCTTCAATATCGGAAAATCCTTTCTTTTTTCTATTAAAAAAAGTGCTTTGGCATATTTTATATATATGTATCCATTCAGTAAGTGTTTTTGTTTCATTATTTATAGTAATGTTATGATTTTTCCTTGTATTTCTTGCTTGTATTGTATTATTAACAAATCTACAATTTTCAGGACAATAATTGCCATTATTGTCTATTCTATCTATTGTACACAAACCTCTTTTCTCATTTTCTTTATATCCATTTTTTATTGCCCAATTATAAAATGACATAAAATTATTTTTCCATTCATCACAAACAGTTATTCCACGACCACCATATCTATTATAGTTATTTACGTTTTTATTATAACAACGTGCTTTAATTGCAGAATATACATTATAAAGTCTTGTCCTTGATTTTTTATGTATTGCTCTGTTTTTTAGTTGAGTTATTTTTGCTATTTCTTTTTGCAAACATCCACAAGATTTTGTCTGCCCTTTAACAACATTGTCTTTTATTATTATTTTTTCATTTCCACAATCACATCTAAAAACCCAATAAGACTTTCCTTTTTTATAAAAAGCCTTTTTTATTGCGGTTAGTTTTCCATATTTTTTATTTGATATATCTATTTCAGTTGACATTTTCTTATTCCTTTAATAAGCCCTTAAAGTTAAGTGTGGCAGGCAGTAAGGTTCTGCTTTTCGGGCTCGAGTTCCTAGCCACAAGATTATTATATTACTTTTTTAAACGAATGTAAACAAAAAAAGCAATAATTAGTAAAAGAATTACTATAAAACAATCCCTAATATAAATCCTATTTTCTATTTCCTGTTTCTCAATTTTACAACTCTGACTTATAGATTTAACTTGTCCAACTAAATTTTCTGTTTGAGATTTAATAGCATTTAAATTAGCAATAAACGAGTCTGTTTTGCATTCTGGCTTCGTTTGTTTTTCTAACAATGAAATTGCCTGCGAATGAGACTGCAATTCACTGATAACAGTATTTGAAATAACTTCGCTAGGAACCTTATTTGTGCAAGCACTTACGCAAATCAAAATTCCAAATAGCACTACATACTTCATCATCTTTGATTTCCTTTTCTTTGTCTTTGACAACTTGTGCCGCAACTAAAATATCATTATTACTTCCCATAACCACTTCAGTAGCTTCTTTAGCAACTTCCAAAGCGTGTTGATTATACCCTTTATTATACGCATTATTGATACTCCAAAAATAAAATGCTATTAAAACAGCCAGAATTGAGCCAAGAACAATAAGTTTTATCTTTGTCATTATAGATCCCCCAAAAACCAAGATAATTCTTCTGCTCTCCTTTTTGCCAATCCCTTTAATACTTTACCACCAGCACCAATCCAATCCCAGTTGGTAAATATCCCTTTTATATCATCGTTTATGATTGCAGTATAAAGTTTTGATTCTTTAAAGGCTTTTCCCCCTATGTTAAAAATTAAACTTCCCAAAGCTTCTTTTTGTTTGTTTGTGAATTTCTTTTTCATACCCATAATTATAGGGTCAACGTGTTTAATAAAATAATCCGTTTGGATAGCTTCCGCATATTCTTTTGTAATAATATCACCCTCTTTTACAGGATTTCCGTCTGGATAAACCGTAATTCCACCACCGATTGTCCATACACCAGCAGGACATTTATAAGCTTGCAATCTTAACCCCTCATACTTATCGCAAAAATAATTCATTTTTACCTCACACGTTCAAAAAGAACAACAAGAACATCACAGCACCATTTAAGATTTCAGCAAATGCTGTTTCGTGTTTTGTGAATTTTAATGTAAATTCGCAAATCATATATCCAAGCGGTGTTGTAAATCCTGATAACCAAAACCAGTGATGGTTCATTGTAATACTTGCCAATAAGGCAGGCACTAAATATCCCAATGTTAAGCCAACGAAATTACCAGCAAAATTATAATACTTTCCTTTACCAAAGAACAGTTTTAACAACTTACCAACCCAAGGCGACCGTTCCTCATCGGGTTTTGTATCATCAAGATGATAATAATCCCCGTGTGTGTGTGAATTATATCTAACCATCCAACCGATAGCCCAAGCCATACACAACCACGCTTTCCAATCTGTCGGGAATACGCCTTTTATTAAATACATCAGCATACACACCAAAACCAAGAAAACCAGTTTATAGAACCGATGTATTTCAATTCCTTTAATCTTTAAAGTACGACCAAGTATTCTCCGAAAGAACCCACCTAAAATGAAAAAGAATAAAGACCAGTATGCCATTTATTACCCCTTTGTAAAGAAAGCCATAATATCAGATATATTTACACCACAAATTACAGCTGTAATGAAAATAAACCAGAACCAGAAAAACTTGTTGTCTTTTAAATCTGAAAGAATACGCAATAAAGGCTTGTTTTGGCTTTGTTGAATTAAAAGGTCAAGTTTAGCACACACGCTATCAACTTTGCTATTAAGACCAGCATTGTCCTTTTTTAACTCGGACACATCACTTTTTATTTCAAGAATTTCTTTTTTCATTTCTTGATAGTCCTCGCATTGTGCTTCGGCAAGTTGAATTTGTGCAGCTGACATTCTTCCCTTACCTTTCATTTGTTTTATTGTTTCCAAAACAGCCTTTTGTTTGCACATTTATTACTCCTACGCAAACGGTATAAAATAATAATGTCGTTCAGCCAAACCACCAGTACCATAGTGTTCTATTGAATAAGTATCTCCAGCTCTTACAATAGCCCACACAGCATTCCTTGATGTACTACCATCAGCACATTGTATTTCAGAAATAACAAAATTTCCATATTTTATAGCGGCTTGGCAGTTTCCGCCAACAACATATACTCTTATAATACCATTCTTTGTGGGAGTATATGTATCTGTTGTAAATTCAACCCTATTTGCATAATCTGGAATACCCAAATCACAAGCAGTAATTACACCATCTGAATTACTATAAACTGGTTTTGTTGAAGAACCAATTGATTTAGGAACACAATCTTTTACATAAGCCGTTGTAGCCACCGCCGTAGAATCGTCTGACACAGGAGCAGTTTTAGAAGTAGCAAATGAACCCAAAGAAACACTGCTTGTGAAGTTATTTGTTCCACTAAAAGAGTTCGTTCCACTTGAAGTAATGTTTCCTGTTGCAGTAACCGCACCAGATAAAGTTGTTGTTCCACTAAACGTTTTGTTCCCAGCTATAGTCTGATTTCCTGTTGTATAAACACCATTCGTTACGGTTCCTGCATTTCCACTAATACTACCAGAGATTGTACTTGAAAACGTCTTTGTTCCGGCAACTGTTTCATTACCAGTATTATGGACAACAGCACTATCAAAAGCATAAACATCATCGCTGTCCATAACCTTTTTCCAATAAGTTGTATTTGTGACGGCCTTATTTGTATTGTTATCTGCTAAAGAACAATATAACTTAAAAGACGTTCCACTTATTGTTTTTACTAAACCACCTTTATAATAAGTTGTATTAGCATCCCACTCAGCAATTCCTTCTTGCAACATATATGCTTGTTGATAAGAAATGCCATACTGAACACCCTGAAACTCCTCTAAAGGTGGTAATTTATCACCCTGCTCAATGGCATCATCCCAACCATTTTCAAAAGCACTTAATGACTGTAAGGTCGCAACATCATTACTTGTTTGTGGGTTTCCTGCCTGTAAAGAACCAAATACGCCATTATTAGATGCATTTGAAGCAAAAACCTTTTGATGAACTCGTGTTAGTCTTGCCATTTAAATCTCCTTTTTCTATATCATAACATTTTTATAAACATTTTTCAAATCACTGTTGGATGACTTTATCATAAGCATACATTTCACCAGCTTTTGTTGGGTCATTATAATCTCTAAATCCTGTTGTAAATGGATGTGACAAATCAGTATATTCAATAAATCCGAAATACTTTGTAAGTGCCGCTAAATTATATGTATAACCAACACCAGTAGGATGCGGTAAAATATTTTGTTGAACAGCTGCTAAACCAATATTGGCCCAGTCACTACGAATATAGTATGTAAGTGTCATATTAGGATTACCACCAGAGTCTTTCCCCTCTACAACACGAATACCAGTTCCAAATAAATTATAAAGATTTGTTTCTAACACATAAAGAGTTCCTGTCCCATTATTAACAACAATCTTTAGTTTTAATAAAATTCTAAATTCATCATCTGTTAAAACAGCTTTTTGGCTATTGCTATCTGTATAACCTCTAGAAGCACCAATGTATTTAGCAAGAATATCAAGTTGCTTACCAGTGGCTGTATCTATATTAAACCCATCTCTGACAGATAAAATTAGCTCATCAGGAAACATATATCCCAAAGATTCTATTGTAGCTTTTGCTTTTGGCTTACTATTATACTGAATAATCAATAAATTAGCAAGATATTTGGCATATTCAGAAACATCGTGAAAAGACACTGTTAAAAATGGATTAACAATATTTAAACTTGATATATTATAGGGCGATGATGAACCGGTTGTACAATATCCAAAGGGTATATCCGTAACAAAATTTATATTAACACTATCTGATGTATAAAAAACTTTATTATCAAATTTACTATAATATCTTTTATAAGTTACCATATCTTGTATATTTGGCAACTTATCTACAACTTCAAAACCATTACTCCAAATAAAGGCATTCCCATTTGTTCTTAATGCAGAAATAACGTTTGTATATGCGGTTGTAAAATTATAAACTCCAACAGAATTTGATTTAACTGTTTTAAATATATTCTTAAATCCATCTTTACCATTTGGATAAAATCCTTCAACATTAGGTAATACAAATAATGTAGAACCAATATATCCAAAGCCGTTGAATACTTTTTCTAAAGTATTAGCAATAAGTGAATTTCCTGATTTTATTTCAGCAATCGGGAATGATAAAACATCATTTTGTATTACACCATTAACATATAAACGAATAGTATTATCAGATGTATTATAAAATACCACATTCCCAGTACCTGCGGCTGGTGGTGTAGTACCACTTTGATGCCCTCCATAAGGTATCAATGAATTTGTTGTGTAATTATAATAAACAAGTCTTTTTATGTTTTCTGAAGCACCCGCTGAACTATAATAAGTTTTATCCGTAGTTGTCACATATTGACTACCATCTGAGAAAGTAATAACACTTCCTGCTTTTAATGTAAGTGTTCCATTGTTTAGTTCAAGTTTAATGTCTTGTGGTATGTTTGTTATACCAAAAATAGGTTGTTGTGACATTTATCCCCCTATAAAACAGTAGGTGTTACACTTGTTACAGATAACTTTGTTGCAATTACTGGAGCAACATATTCTACCCACGTTGAATTGTTTGTACTTATTAAAACATTTATAACTGTACCATTTCCGCCATTAGCATCCACAGCTTGTTGTGCTATTGTTGTAATGTCTGAAGTGCTAGCACCATCTCCAATTCCAAACGATAGGTTGTTTATCACATAATTAGCAATAGCAGTTGTATCAAATGTCGCTGTAGATAATGTCTTTTGAATGTTAAATTTAATATAAAGATTTTGTGTTGTCTTATTATCCCAATAAGCAACAAAGTTTTGTCCACTTGGTGTAACAATAGTATAACTTTGAGAACCTTTCATACCACATCCAGCACTTCTCTTTTTGAAAATTGTGTCTGCAATATCAGCAGTACTCCCACCATCTACAACAACCCATATTGAATGTCCAGGAATACCATCAGAGTCTGTTGAACTACCAACGTTTTCATAAACTTTAGCATCTATCATACCCTCTAATTGTTGTAAAGAGCCCTCAAGACCATTCAAATAACCAGCAGAACCAATAGAAACAGACTGTCTACGTCTGATTTTTAATTGAGTATCTGTTTCTTCTTCAACACCAGTTGTTCCAGCACTAGGATTATTTACAGAAATAACACCCAAAACAACCGTTACAGGGGTTGTAATTGTGTTAGGCAATGTTTCAACAGCACCGATTTCTTTTGCTCTGAAAAGAATATCTGTATGTGTCCCGGCCACAAGTGTTTGAGTATTCACTAAAACAAATTCGTTACCAGCATTATCTTGAATTGTATATCCTGTCGCTTCTGGGTCGTTATAATTTCCATCAACGCCATCTAAAGTAACAGTCCTGTCTGTAACAATAGTAATCCCAACAGTAGTAAATGTACCAGACTTTCTAAAAACATTGTTAATGGCACACCGTTCATCAAGAATACGACCAGAAGCAGTATCAGGGTCAAATGAATTATATAATTGGAACAAAAGAGAACGAATGTCTGCTCCACCTTGTCCAAATACATTTATAATTTGACCATCTGGTGAATTTTGTCCAATATTTATATCAGAGCCATAAATGGTTTGAAAATCGTTTTCTAGTTGTCCAACAAGCTCATTAAGAGTTGCGACCGTTAATCCATTTGATGTAAAAGAGTCAGCCATTATATTTTTACCTCTATTGTTTCATTATAAATCGTTTTAAACTTAGCAGTACAGTGATATTGTCTATTTTCAATGATACTTTCAAAGAAAGAAAGCTCAATAATACCTTCTGTATTTACAATAATTTGTTTTATTGCCCCATCTAAATTTTCTTTTTGGTTCTTTGTTCCCAATATATTTTTCCAATCTATTCCTTCATCCATAGCAAAGAAACAGTCGCCATACCAAGAAAGTATCTTGCTTTTAACATCATAGGCAATAGCTATTGAATCGGGAGAATATGACGATTTCCCCTTACCAAATTCCCAATCCCAATTACCATCTAGCGACCTAAAAAGCATCTTTTCTCCTATGCTATACTTGTTACTATTCCATTAACAACCGTTATGGTTTTATTATCCGCAGAAACAAATGTACCATTTGCAGCCGTTGTGGCGTTTAGAGTTGGTGCAGTAACAGAACCAGTTACAACCTCATCTCCTGTTACATTTGTGTTCCCATTTAGGTTAATTGTTTGGTTATTAACTTCAACAGTACTACCGATAATTATACTAGAATTATCTGAATAATGCAAATCAAGAAAATCAGAGTAACTTTGTATTGCATTTGGTAATGCCCTTAACCCAACAATAGCAATAGCATCTGATATATCGTGTCGTCTTGGAAAATCAGATGGTCTTGTTTCTCCAGAGTTTTTCCAACCATCTATCATATAATCACTAAATAAAACAACACACTGGTCACCAGCACTTATTGGATGAGAAATATAACTAGTTCCACCACTCATAACCACACAAGGAACCTGTTGAAGTAATGGATAATCAACCAAAACGTTACTTGATGAATAATTTTCGTTTATTTTTTTATGTAATATTTTTATTGTAGCCGTTTGATTTGTTTTGTCAAAAGATACTATTTCACCTATTTTAATGCAGTTTAAAATATCTGAAAACTCACTAAAATATATGCTCAATAATTCTGTAAGACTTTTATTAGTGTTTGGATTTATCATACTGGTTTAAATACTCCATATAATTCAGAACCAACATTTACTTCAACCGTTGTTGTTGCTCTACCACCTTTAGTATCACTTATAATACCATTGTGCTTTAGACCAAATATTTTATATTGTCCATTAAATTGTGGTGCTAATTGTGATTTTAATTCAATTATTTGTCCAACTTCTAATCTTGGTTCAAATATCATATTAAAAACAAGAGTTCCTGTTTTTCTTTCTGGTGCATTTAATAAACCACTTTTATCTGTAATTAAGGGGACCCAACCAATTACACCCTCATCTTCTCCTAAAATATAAACTCTATTTAAATCAACAAAAACATTTTTCTTTGGATTATACTTTTTGATTATAGCTAAAGGTTTCCCCATTAAACTAATTGGAGAACTAAATGTATAGTTTTCTACTGATTGATGATATTTTTCCAAACAAGGCATTTTATCCATACAAGAATCAACAAGGTCTTTTACTGTTGAGTTCGCACCCATTGTTAATTCTATTGTTTGTGCAAAATTTCTCAAACCAGTTTTTGCTTGGATTGTTGTTATTACATCTGTTCCTTCTCTTCGTGTATAAGCATTCCATACATCGCCAGCATATATTGTACTTAATTCAGAATCACTATAACCAGCAGAAAGTGCTACAAACAAAGGATTTTCTTTTTCAATATCATAAAAAAAGTCTTTAAATATTTGATTCCTTCGTGTTGGAGATAGATTATAAATATCAATAGTCATATTTGCTATACCAGAATACATACTTCTATCAATATCAAATCTAATGGTTGTGGGATTTGTTATAACAAGACCAGAATTAAGTGGCTGTCCATTTAAATCCTGTTGTTGGATAAACAATCTAAATGTTTTATTAAGTTTAGGACTTTCAGACTTAATTTCCATCTAGTAACCCCGTTACTTCTTTTAATTCATCTTGATTAAGAACACAGAAAGAAGCATAACCACTTTCAAAATCGTTTATTCTCCAAGGGTCATATCCATCTTCTGTTGTAATAGCAATACCAAACGTTATTATATTCCTATATTTATCTAGAATATTTGGATGGCAACAAATTTGAATACCATACAAATTGAATTTTTCAGATTCAATGTCCATAAACCAAGCCTGTTGTCTTGGATTAAACAAAAAAGTAAAATGTAATATCTTTTTGTCTTCCGTGGCAAAAAATATGCTTTGACTTGCTGTAGAATCAATAGTTGTTATTTGCTTCATTTTTAACCACCTATCATTTTAATAACTTCTTTAACAGGAGCATAAACACCGTTTGTTTGACCCTTTTCTTGTAAAGGGGAACGCATTTGGTTCTCTAATCCTTTGTATTTATTTTGATTAAAAGGAACAGAATCTAAAGAAGTTGTTTTTAACTCTTTGAAAGATATTGTAATATATGTTTTATCTCTTGTTTCACCCTTTTGAAGGAACTCAAGTCGTGTGATAACAAATCCTTCCAATATTCCCCAAGGACAAACAATATTTATTGGAGTTCTATCATTTCTTAATTGAATCAATCTATTAAATGCTTGATTTTGAGCACTAGAGTCATCATTAAGTTTAGAAATTCTACTTACAAAGTTATCTATACTATTAACAAAATTAGATACCTTTATAACCTTATTTCTTATTTGATTTACCTTTTTTGTTGTTGGTGGTATAAATGAAGCAATCGCAGTTAATTTTTCTGGCAACGCAGATAAAATACTATTATCTGTATCATTTTTACGATATACTAATTCCCCAACCTCTCCACTAATTGTATAAATAACTGGTTTTACAGAAATTTGGTCTTGATAAGCAATATTTGTTTCAACATAATAATCAGTAACATCGTTTTCTAACGTTACTTGTTCATCGCCAACAATATCAAGACCAACATCCTCTATCTTATATTTATTACCTTCAGATGGCCTATATTTATTTTTATCCCCCAAAAAAGAGTTTAAATCATCTGTTATCTTATTTTGAAGGTTATCCCCAAATCCTTTTATTTTAGATAAATTTGAACCAAGAGTACTTAAAGAAATCATTTTTATTCAACTCCTTGAACCATAACATCACCAAATGGGTTTGAATATACAGATTGTTTATTGATAAAATTATTTGCTTCTTCTACGGAACCAACATTAACATAGTTATTAAAAACCTTATTATCATTGAACTGGTTATTTCTATTCCCCATACCAATCATACCTGGTGTAGCAATTCTTTCAATATTTCTTAAACTTTCTGCCGTTTGTAATTGCAACAGATTTCTTTCTCTGCTTTTGTTAATCTCATTAAGTTTCATCTGTCTTTCTATGGATATATCTCTTTGTGCTTTTGTTATACTTCTTAACTCTTCATCGTCCATACCAACAAGACCAAGAGTCCAGTTATGAGCACCTCTCCAAAATTTATCAAATCCACTTAATTGTGATTCTCTGCTGGCTATATCGGCACGATATGAAGCAGCACTCTTTCCTAAGTCAATAGCCCATCCAAAACTTTTTTCTATAACTTTCGCTAATCCAGATAATCCTTGAGCAATGATTTCAACTGCCTTAACGATTTCATCACTACTTAATAAATCTATCCATCTCTTCATTTTTTCAGGGTCTGAATTTATAAACGCAACAGAAAACCTATCTTTTAAAGAAACCGTAACATCTTTTAATGATGATAAACCCCTATACCATTCGTTCATTAAATCAATTTGAGATTCTGTTGGCATAAAAGATTTTAATTTTGATGCCATTTCTAATTGTTCTGGTGTTGCTCTAGCCATACGGAAAAAGCCAGCATCATCTAAACCTAAATTTCTTAAACTTGTTGCAACAACAGCAGGGTCTACATTTGCCTCTCTTATTGTTCTTAATATAGCAGCGGCCATATCTGTTGGATTTTGATGGGCTGCAATACCTAAAAGTTTTAAATCATTTACATTACCTTCGTTTCTTACAATATTAGACCAGTTTTGTTTTAACCCTTGTAATTGTCCAATAATACTATTAGCATCTCCAGCACCCGTAGCGGCCGCTAAAGCTCTCCATCCTTGTAAATTAGAAAGAGCATCTCCTGTTAAAAGGCTATAATTTTTATATGCCATAGAAGAAGCGGCCGATTGATTGGTTACACCAAACCCTTTTTTCATTAAAGCAAGAACGAAAGAACCAACAGCCCACACACCGTGAGTAAATTCCCTTGTCCCCTTTAAGAAAGAACGCTCAAATCGCTTTGCGTTTCTATCTTTTTCCTTTTCTCTTTTTTCCTCACTTCTTTCAGCATCTTTTTTCTGACGATATTGAAATGCTCTTTCAAGCCTATCTTCTCTTCTAATAGCAATCTGCGTTCTAATATTCTGATTTGCGAGTTTTTCTAATTCACCTTTAAATTTTGGTGCAGAAATATTTATCTTTAAGGATTCTATTCCCTTTAAAGAACCAGCAATTCCATCAATTTCTTTTTTAAGTGAAGCCAAACGCTTCGTGAACTCTTGGAGGCCACTTTCATTAACCTTAAAACCAATCTCAGCATATAAGTTACTTATCCTTGCCATTATTTAGTTCTCCAAAAGCTAGTTGATACTTTGTTTCATATTCAAGGAAAGATAATATGTTTAACACTGTATCAACGGGGGCGTTTTTTACTTTATCTGGGTCGCCCCCATAAAATCCCATTTTTGCTATCTTGATTGCAAGAAATGATATTTCATCATCAATATGCACATCAGGATACCTTAATCCCTCTTCTCCGAAAACATCGTGTTTAACATAGAAGAGAGGCCTTTGAAAAAAGGGTAGACATTTACCTTTAAACAATTATAAAACACTTCATAAAGGTCAACTCTTGCTTCTTCTTTATCAAATACTTCTTTGGTAATTCTAGCACCACCATAAGTACTTTTTGCAAGACAAACAAACATTTCCTCAAACACTTCTTCTGAGCTATCCATAGCCATAATAAGAGAGAAAACATTTCCTTTGCTAAGTTCTTCATTAAACTCTAGGTTGTTATCACTAAAAGCCTTAAGTATTTTAACTTTTAACCTATTCGCATCTGTCAAACCAGCAGGATTTATTACTACCTTTACTCCAGTTTCTTTTGTCGTAAATTCCATCTCATCTACCCTTTCTTAATTTACTTAGCCAATCGTACGGTCAATAATGGCTTGCATTGTATAAACCGTAACAGCTTGGTCTGTGGAACCATTAACATTGCTTGTTACATCATACGGTGGTCGTGTAAAATGTACAGCCTTCAAATAAAATGTATCAAAGCTAACGTTTCCAGAACCATCACCAAGACGTTTAGCAATATTTCCATTACCAAGAATAAACAAAGCACTATCTGCTTCGTATGTTTTATAATAGGTATTGATGAAAGAATCATCTTTAGACCCCTTTAACAAACGAAGCGTAACCGTACATTTTTTACCTTGTTCATCTTTTGCAATAATCATATTGCCGTTTTTACCGACAACAGAACTTGCAATATTGTTATCCACAGAAATGGTCGCAATATCTCCATCTGCGAAGTCGGTTAAAACCCGACCCCACAGAACCACAGTATCTTGACCAGTTAATCTATATGTTTCAGCCATTTTTTACTCCTCTACTACAATTAAAATGTCAGCTTCGTGAATGGCACCAGCACGCTTACAAGCACCTTGGATAACAGGAGCAATACGTTGTTCACGTTCACTCTGAGCCTGTTGAGTAATCGGCAAACTGTAAATGTACCAACCAACTTCCGAAATGTTCTTACGGAATGTTTCGGGGTCACCAAATGTTTGAGCCGAGTTCCAAGTACCCGGTGCAATAACACCATTACGAACGAATTGAATAAAGACTTGAGCCAAAGCATCACGCAAAGCAGACATACCAGTTTCTGTTTGCGGAATTTTCGTTCCCGTTGTCTTTAATGCATTGAATAAACCATATTGAGCAGCATATTTTAGAGCAAGGTTTTCATAAACCACATCAAAATAGCTGTTTCCACCACTGGACAATACACCAACAGCACCTTGGTAATTGACATAAAGGTCAGCACCAGCCGCTTTAGCATTTGTGTAATCTGTTTGTGTTAAACCATCATCAGGCGACACATTCACAAGAGTTTTTAAGTTCATCGTTTGTGAAGTGAAAGAACCAGAGAAGTTTACCGAGAAAGCACGGCCAACATAAGCAGCACAGAACAATTTAGCATCTTCAATACCGTTTGTATAGAGTAAGCAACGTGTTTTCGTCTGTGTCGCATTTTTGACTGTCGTAATGGCACCAGCAATATCAACCGTTGATGTAAACGGATATACAAAGATGTAATCCCCAGCATTAACCGTTGTGCTAGCAGCAGCAAAAGCAGTATCTTCTAACGATAACGTTGTCATAATACCTGTAAAGCTAACCTGTTCTTTCATACGAGCAATAGCTTCAGAAAGAGTTTCTCCAGAACTATTAGCACCATTTGATGTCGTTCCACCAGCAACGTTCAAGTATGAAGCACCAGAAATATCCGTTCCTGTGCTTCCACTTGTTAAAACAACAGAAGAAGCAGAACCAACTTTCTTAGAACCGAAAACAATCTTACCAGCATCTACACTAATAAAACAACATTTCGTAGCATTTGAAATAACCTTAGCAACATCTTCAACAGTAGAACAAGCAGAAAAGTCAAGATTTGATAATGTGTTGTCAACACCATCAACGGTGATTTTTAATGCACCAGCTGTGACCGCTTTAATGTTTGTTAAGTTAGATGTTAAAACAGGTGTAGAAAATGTAGCATTTGTTGCCGATACAGCATTTTGCATCGGGATAACAACTAAATATCCACGACCTGAGTTAAGGTTTGCATTTTGAGCAAACACATTTTGTGCCATTTTAGCTGTCAAAGAGTTTGTGCCGTATGCATCAACAATATCTGACGGGTCAATGGTAATCATATAAGGTAACACGTTGTTGGGAGTTTCGTTCGTAAACAAAGCGACTTCGTTCACGTTCTTAACGGCCAAAGACCGTTCAACACCCTGAACTGTGACCCTAATGACATTTGAGATTGATAAAATACTCATTTGTTTTTCTCCTTTTTATATTTTACATAATACACCATTATTATGGACTTTGCAACTGGGAGTCATCTTGCTCATCATTAGGGGTTGGGCGAGGTGCCTGAATTGTGTCCAAAATAATTTCCGTTCCGTCAGAATTTATTTCTGCATTGAACGTATCGTAATACGCTGTCGTCTTTTCTTTTACCTCTGAAAACATAGCATAAAACCGTAAGGTAAATCTGTTAATATCAGACCCACCCTCTAAATCAGAAGTATTTACAAAAGACGAAGGTATTTCAAATATTCGGAATTGATACTTGTTTTGTATCTCTTGCGAATAAAACGAATTGAGAGCCATAGAAACTTCTGCTCTACGAGTTCTCGCTTCTATTGAACGACTAAATATATCTATCTGAACTAATGCTCTACCATAGATAACTTGCCGTTCTGTGTCTTTAATGCTATCATAATAACTCTTAGAAGAAATAGGGTTAAAATCAACAGCACCAACGACAACAAATAGTTCATTCGCATTAGGTGGAATTTTCCTGTTTTGAGCCCGAATCCATATATGGTTCTGGTCAAGTTCCATTTCCTTGCGAATAATATCAACAATGTAATTTTCAAGTTGCATTCTGCCAATCCCTTATACAATGATACTCAATGTGGCCATAATCGGCATAATCTTTAACAGCCATTATCTTGTATTCAATATTACGATAGATAACTCTGTCATTTGTTTTTAATTTAACATCTTCTTTGGTATGAAACCAATACCAGTCCCAAGACCATTGGCCGGCAGGTTTCACCTTAATTTCTTCGGGGTCTAACGGTTGAATAACACCATCAAAGTTAAAATATCTAACATTTTCAATAACATCGCCATATTTATCAACTTCTTGAGTAATTGCTTTTGCTTGTGAACCCTGTGACCACATATTGATACCGAGTTGTGGTCTAGGTAATTTGCTTTTTAAAGAAATCTGTGTACGAGGTAAAACCATCTTATGCACCCTTTCTTACAACTTTATAATCAATAGGGAAAGTAACCATATTCCAAGTGTGTAATGGCTTGTCGTGACCCTTTGTCGCAATTGTTCTAAAATCTTGCCATTTTTGCCACCCAACATTTTCTCCATTTGTATCAAGAGCTCTCTTTTGTTCAGAAGACATTTTTTCACCAGCTTTTTCTAATAAAGAAATGGCACCATTTATATTAAATGGATTTTCAACTTCATTTAAAACTTTTGTTGGTGTTTCATCTTTAACTGGTGTTCCTATAAAATCACGAGGTGGAACATCTACTTCCTCTCCCATATATGGCCCTCTATCATAACGAGATTTTCCACCAAAAACGTTTAATTTCGCCGCTATATATGTTTCTTCATCAGCGTTTAAAACACCAGAACGAACAACATTATTTTTTAGATATTCTACTGCTTTTAAAACTTCTTTTAAACCAGAATTATCAAGTTTAACTTTACAACTTACGGTAGCGACCATCCAGCAACGACCCCCACGTTGCCCACCAATCTCGGATATAGCATATTTAAATACTTTAATCCAAAACCGTTACGGGCATAAAAACCAAGAATGGGGTCTTCTAAATAGGCTTTCGGAATATAATATCCTTCAGAAACACTGCCAACCTTTACCTCTGTGGCAGGGAAATTTACAGACCCATAAGCTCCACCAGCCGCAACAGATAAATCATACGCCAAATAAAATGCGGCTAAATATAAAAACATCAACTGGGCACTTTCATCAGTGCCACACAACCCATCATTAAAAGTAACATTTGCTTCTTTGAATGCTTTTTCAATATCGCAATCACAAACATAATCTGTCTTTTCTACCCCACTTGCGACAACCCAATAATACTCATCAGTAAAGTCATCAGAAGAATTGTTATCAACCACAGATGAATAGAATTTATCATTGTAAAATACTATAGCATCTTTGGCGTATGATTTCCCATAAACCCAAATAGGTAAGTAAGGGAAGTTACGTGGAAATTGCGACTTAAACGTATCAGCGTTCACGACATTCAATAAAACCGACATAACTTCCCTCCTATCTTACTTTTTGGACTTCTTTTTGCGAGTAGAAACTTTAACAGTTTCTTCTTCCTCTACTGCTTCCTCTTTAGCAGGTTCAGCAGCAGGAATAACCTCAGCTTCAACGTTATCTAAGCAAAAGATTTCGCCTGGATAACCTTTGATTAAAGCTTCGGCAACTTTTTCGTCTTGAATATCCACTACTTTTCCAGGGCCTACAGAGCCACCGTTAAAGCAGAATACTCTTTGACTTTCGTTTTTAATACGCATATTAAGTCCTCCTCAATTACGAACCAGATTGATTATCTAAGTACAGTAATTCTTGCGGCCGCAGGCTCAGCACACCAGAGTGTTGGGCATAACCAACGTTACGGAATGTGAAGCCTTCAATGCTGTTCGCAACAGTAACTGTGTAATCAACAGGAATATCAAACCGAGAAACTTCTTCGTCATAGCGACCCAAGACATAACGGTCATAAGACAGTTTGCCATCGGATTTGTTAGCCATAGCATAGACCAACGGTTTGATTTCAAACGGTTTGCCAGTGATGTCAGACACAGCCCGTTCAAGGATTTCTTTCCGAGTACGGAGCATATATTGACTGACATAAGTTCCCAAACCATTGTAATCACTCTGCGGAACCCACAAATAATCAGGATATGCAGTGTAGTTGTTGTTGGCTTGATAAACTTCAACCAAAGAAGCGGCAAAAGCATTGATTTGGTTGACGGACATTTCAGAAATCTTAGCTGTAACAGCCGTTGTGTTCACAGTAACATCGCTGAGGTTTAAAGCACCTTTTAAAGCACCATCAAAAGAACCCAAGAACACAGTCTTCTGCAAACCCAAATCCCAGTTCTTTTTACGGGATTTTTCTTTAGCAGAAACGATGTCCCAAACACCAGTACGAGAGGCTTCAGCAATTTCCGGCAAAGACCAGGACAATTCTTTTGCCCAAGTTTTCACAGGGATTGTTAAAGCATCAACAGCAGCATCAGTTGTAGCCAACCGAGTACCATTACCTTGGTCAATGTAACCTTTTTCAAAGTCACCGCCCGTCACAAATGTACGGAAAGCAGTGATGTTGGAAGCCCAAGCAGTACCTTCTCCAACACGTGTCGGAACATAGTCTGCAAACGGGATTTCATAGAATTTTTGTTCAGCGACCGTTTTCAGAATAGCTGTCAAAGTCGTGACATCAATGTTGTACCCATATTGATGAGCAGCAGCATTTGTCAGAAATTCAGCTTGAGAAAGTTCTTGGTCGTTTAACAAGGAAGCCGCTTCTACACGTTCACCTTTAGAATTCATAATTAAACTCATATCTTTTCTCCTTATTACGAATTAGCAGTTAAAGCCACAGGAGCAGTAATCCGAACACGGATTAAGTCCCCTTGAGCCGAAGCTGATTCCATAGAATATCCAATGATAGACTTAGAAGCACCAGCTTTAGCAATACGAACATTCGTCAAGTCAGCGATATTCACAGCAACACCAGCATCAATAGATGTGTTGGCTTCCATATACATAACATCGTTAGCATACGAAACTTCCACCATATCACCAGCGGCATATTCTGTTTTCTTCGCTGTCCATTTGACAAAACCCATAACCACGCTACCAACAGTAGCTTTCACGAAATGCGGAAGCTTTGTGGAGGTAGAAACGATGGCAACGGGGTCGCCCGGCTTCAACGCAGTTGCTTGCGTAGAATCAACGAGCCCAGCATAAGAGTCCAAGTTTGCTTGCAAATCCAAGCGACCTTTAATTTCGCTTGTCGGAGCAAATTGGTTCATTTGATAAGCAAATTTAGTTTCCATTTTATTCTCCTTTTATTTATTTTTTACCATAACGGTCTTTGCCTAATTTTAAGCCAGTAGCCATTGTAGAAACTTTGTTACCACAGATGGCCTGTTTTGCGTTTTTAAGAGCTTCAAAAAACGAATTGCTTTTAGAATTCTCCTTTTCTTCTACCGGTTCCTCTTCCTTTTTATCGTCAGCATCTTCGGCATTTTCTTTCGGTTCTTCTTCTTTCTTCTCTTCGTCTTCTGCGTTCTTACACGCATTATCAGCTGGTTTTTCTTCTTCGGCATTCTCTTTTTCTTCAGCCTCTTCTTCGTTTGCTTTTTTATCGCAACCGTTTTCTTTGGCTTCATCTTTTGAATAACCGAGTTTTTCAGCCAGACCGATAATAGTTTTTACCTTTTCAGACAGACCACCATCAAAATCGCCCTCTTCTTTGGCTGAAATAGCTGCGATTTCACGGATTAACTTCCGATGGTCTTCGTCTTCGGCATTCTTTTTGTCTTCGGCAATCTTCTCTTCAATAGCATTCTTAACCGTTTCTTTAATCTTTTCAGACAAACTTTCGGCCACGGAATTTTGAACAGAAGCTACCAAAGCATCCATATCTTCTTTGGAAAGCATATTATTCTCCTTTGAATTTTTTAGTTGTTCCAATTCCTGTTTTCTGTCCTCATTGAATTTCTTAAATTCAGCCGGTGTCATAATAACAGCCTCCTCATACCGAGGATTATCAACAAGGGCTAGATGTCCATACGTTCCATTCTTTACCTCTTTCTGGTAATTTATGTCGTGATAAACACCACCACCCCCATACTCGGTTGGGAGATATGCATTAGACACAGCCCAACCCTTTTCAATGTAGCTCTGGGCTTCATCATCAGCCATAATTTCAGCCCACCAAGCTCCATCAAACTCGTTATAAAAACTCTTGACAACTTCGCCAACCTTGTCCTCTTTAAGAGTGTTCATATTGATTTTATCAACGTGACGAACAAACAAAGGCTTCCCCTCAAAAGACTCATTCATCTTTTTAAGAGCTTCATTTGTTACAAGGTATAAATTGTCTTTTCCATCTTCATAATAATGGACTAAACCCTCTTTAATATGACGGGCATAGAACCTTTTTGAAAACCTTTTATCGTTTTGTAGCATTTACGCCTTTCCTATCAATAATAATTTATTTTATAACTTTTTTAACCACTTGTCAAATGACCTATCCACCAACAGCAATATATCTCTTTGTTCTCTTAGATTTATAGGGGAAACTTTCCTCTGGTAACGGCTTCTTTTCACGGTCAGGCGTTGTGAACTTATTACTAGTCACATCCACCTCTTTGACCTTTCCTTGCTCACTTGCCAGAGCTTCTTTTTCTGGTTTGTTCGGATATTTCAAATTACCGTCTTTTCCGCCACCCTGTTCTTCAGGATTATCACCCGCTTCATCAGCACCCCCAAAGAATTTACTAAACAAACCCCTTTTCTTTTTCTTGTTTTGTGTT
>Ga0265298_10000816_pt1 | contig 45991 bp, 38 predicted proteins | sample AusTroGonzalo_MG_3_FD_193486 | JGI IMG/M metagenome (GOLD analysis project Ga0265298, IMG submission 193486) | Bovine rumen microbial communities from tropical cattle in Woodstock, Queensland, Australia - Gonzalo_01 | ecosystem: Host-associated > Mammals > Digestive system > Stomach > Rumen ...
CCGCAGAAAGAGGTGCTGCGCCGCCAGCTCCTCCTGGCGCGTGAACTGGACCTACCCGTTATCCTGCATAACCGCGAGGCGACAGAAGACATACTGCACATCGTCCGCGAAGTCCAATCGGACAATACCCCATGTCCGGATAGTACAGGTCCAAAGGGTCAATGCGTTGGCGTTTTCCATTGCTTCACCGGCAGCAGGGAGACGGCGGAGATCATCCTCAACATGGGTTTCCACCTCGGCATAGGCGGTGTGCTGACCTTCAAGAACAGCAGACTGGCGGACATGCTGAAGGAACTGGATGCGACTGTCCGTTCCCGTTATCCCTTCCCCCTTCTCGAGCGCATTGTGCTGGAGACCGACGCACCTTATATGGCCCCCGTCCCGCACCGCGGCGAACGCAACGAAAGCCGGTTTATAGCGTTAGTGGCGGACAAACTCGCACAGGCACTCCAGACGAGCCCTCAAGCCGTGTTGGAACAGACCTCTGCGAACGCAAAAAAACTTTTTTTTGCCAAATAGTTGCATATATAAAAAAAAAGATGTACCTTTGTACCCAAAATCAACAAATAACCCATTATAGCCATGAATGAATTTAATGCACAGGACCTCGAGCAGTTAAGAGCTCGTGGTATCTCCGTAGAGAAAGCGGAGGCTCAGTTGGAGTGTTTCCGCAATGGTTTTCCTGAGTTGGATATCGTAGCACCGGCGTCGACGAAGAAGGGTATTCTTGCGCCGAAGAAGGCCGAGCAGGAGGAGTATATATCCGCTTGGCAGAAGTACCTGGAGGAGGGACACAAGATCCTGAAGTTCGTGCCCGCTTCCGGTGCGGCCAGCCGTATGTTCAAGAACCTCTTCCAATATCTGGAGGACGGTATCGAGACACCTTTCATCCAGGATTTTCTGGCGCACAAAGACAGCTTCGCTTTCGGTCCGCAGCTTGCCGGCAAGGACGGACAGGAGGCAGTGCGCTACTTGCTGCAGGATATGCATTACGGCGATCTGCCGAAGGGTCTGCTCCTTTTCCATAAATACCGCGACGGCGCACGTACGCCTGCGTTGGAGCACCTGGTGGAGGCAGCTCAGTACTGCGTGGAGCCGATGGCTGACGGCCACAAGCCGACCGCTTATCTCCATTTCACGGTGAGCCATGACCATCTGCCCCTGTTCCGGCAGCACATAGCGGATAACCTCAAGAAGTTCGAAGAGAAATATAATGTGAAGTATGATGTGACGTTCTCGGAGCAGTTACCGAGCACCGACACTATCGCCGCCAATCCGGACGGCACGCCGTTCCGCACCAAGGACGGCAAGCTGCTCTTCCGCCCGGGCGGTCACGGAGCGCTGATAGAAAACCTCAACCAGCAGGACGCCGACATCGTCTTCATCAAGAATATCGACAATGTAGTGCCGGACCGTCTCAAGAAAGACACCATCCGCTACAAGCAGATCCTTGCGGGTGTGCTCGTGACGGAGCAGAAACGGGTGTTCGAGGCGCTGAAGGACCCGAATCTGAGCGACGAAGAGCGCGCCAAGCTGAACCGTCCCATCCGTGTCTGCGGCGTGGTGAAGAACACCGGCGAACCCGGCGGAGGACCGTTCCTCGTACGCGATGCGGACGGCAGTGTGTCCTGCCAGATCCTCGAGTCCACACAGATCAGCGACCCGGCTCTGATGGCACAATCAACCCATTTCAATCCGGTGGATCTCGTATGCGCTATCCGCGACTACGAAGGCAATCCGTTCGATCTGCCCCGGTACGTAGACCCGCAGACGGGCTTCATCTCCAACAAGTCCAAAGACGGCAAGGAACTGTTGGCACTCGAGTTGCCGGGCCTGTGGAACGGCGCTATGGCGAAATGGAACACCATCTTCGTGGAAGTGCCGGTCAGCACCTTCAATCCCGTAAAGACGGTGAACGATCTGCTCCGCGAGCAACACCAGTAGGAGACCGGCCGGAGGCCGCTCAAAGTAGAAAGACCGGCACTGCGTGCCTCAAAGACAAAAGAGCGCTTCGCTCAAAGAGGAAAGAAAAGACTGCCCGAAAGAGCAGCCTTTTCTTTATTGAAATAAAAATTGGTCGTGATTTCGACTGGTCTTTTGTCTTTGAGCGTTAGCGGTCTATCTTTCAAGAGCGTTTGAAGACGATGGTGCATGCCACGGTGATGCCGAGCAGGATAGGATAGAACAGATAGGGAACGATGGACAGGGCGCTGATCCCCGCCAGGCCACTGGCCATCAGTAGTTGCGCGCCGTAAGGAAGCAGGCCCTGTACGCAGCAACTGGTCGTGTCCAGCAGACTGGCACTGCGGCGCGGGTCGATGTCGTACTGCTCGGACACACGGCGGGCGATGTCGCCTACCGCCAGGATGGCAATCGTATTATTGGCGGTACACACATTGGCCAGGGCCACCAGGGCGCATATACTCCATTCGGCACCGGAACTCCGGCGCACGCTGCGGGTGATACGGTCGATGATACGGTCCATGACGCCGGTATAATTGATCATGGCGAACACGCCGCCTGCCAGCAGGGAGATAAGGATCAGTTCGCTCATTCCCATCACGCCGGTCATCGTACCTTGCGCCCAGCCCATGAAATCATAACTGCCGTCCATGATACCGGTGACACAGGTCAACAGGTTACCCAGGGCCAGCACCACCAATACATTGATTCCGCATGCGGCGCAGACGAGCACAGCCAGGTACGGCACCACTTTCCACCAGGCGACGGGGTATTCCGCCCGGATAGGCTCCGCTCCGCTGCCCAGGAGCACATACAGCGCGGCACAGATCAAGGCGGCCGGCAGTACCATACGGATGTTGAAGCGGAACTTGTCGCTCAACTGGCACCCCTGCGTCTGGGTGGAGACGATCGTGGTATCGCTGATAAAACTGAGGTTGTCGCCGAAGAAAGCGCCTCCCACTACCGCCGCCGCCACCAAGGGCAGCGCCATCGCCGTCTTGTCCGCCATGCCTGCGGCGATAGGCATCAGCGCTACGATGGTACCTACGGACGTACCCATACAGAGCGAGGTGACGCAGGCCGCTAAGAACAGGCCCGTCAAGGCAAACCTGGCAGGCAGCAGATGGAGCGTCAGGTCCACCATCGCATCCGCAGCACCCATCGCTTTCGCGCTGGCGGCAAAAGCACCGGCGAACATGAAGATCCACACCATCAACAGCAGGTTGGCGTTACCCGCTCCGCGGGAGAAAATAGTTATTCGTTCCTTGAGAGGCACCCTGCGCGTCAGGGCTACCGAAATCATGGCAATCAGTACAAATATCAGTAACATTCTGTCTCTATCCGTTATACACGTTTTCTTTTTCGCTGCAAAGTTACACTTTTTTTTGCACATATCAAAAAAAATTTGTAATTTTGCGCAAAATTTTTATAACCATAACAAAAGTGAAGAATATCGTTGTTCGATTTTGTGGAGATTCCGGAGACGGTATGCAACTGACGGGTAATCTGTTCTCGTCGCTGAGTGCCATTCTGGGTCATGAGATCTCCACGTTGCCGGATTTTCCGGCAGAGATACGCGCCCCGCAGGGAACGATAGGCGGCGTGAGCGGTTTCCAGGTGCAGTTAGGCTCCGGAGTGTATACGCCGGGTGACAAGGCGGATGTGATAGTGGCGATGAACGCGGCCGCGCTCAAGGTGAGTGCGATGAGCAAGCACTACCACGACCATGCTATCCTGATCGTGGATACGGACGCCATGACCGACAAGGACCTGGAGAAAGCGCAGTACAAGACGGCCAATCCGTTTGAGGAGTTAGGCATCCCGGAGACGGTGCAGATAGTGCCGGTGGCGCTGACCACGCTCACCAAAGAGGCGCTGAAGGAGACCGGCATGGATAACAAATCCATCCTCAAGAGCCGTAACATGTTCGCTTTCGGCCTCATATGCTGGCTGTTTGATCTGCCCATGGAGCGTGCCATTCATCTGTTAGAGGACAAATTCAAGAAGAAACCCGCCCTCATCGAGCCGAATGTGAAGGTGATGGTGGACGGCTATAACTACGGCCAGAATTTGGCGCTGTCCATCAACCAGATCCGTCTGGACGCTACCGCTCGTGAGCCCAAAGCCCAAGGGACCTACACCTCCATCGCCGGCAACAAGGCGACGGCGTGGGGTCTGATTGCTGCGGCTCAGAAAGCAGGCAAGCATCTCTTCCTCGGCTCCTATCCCATCACGCCGGCGACGGATATACTTCATGAACTGGCAGGGCGCAAGGATATGAATGTGATGACCGTTCAGGCGGAGGATGAGATAGCCGGTGTATGTACCGCTATCGGTGCGGCTTTTGCCGGTGACCTGGCCTGTACGTCCACTTCCGGTCCGGGTCTGAGCCTCAAGTCCGAGGCTATCGGTCTGGCGGTGATGGCGGAGCTGCCGCTCGTTGTGATCGATGTGCAACGTGGCGGTCCGAGTACCGGTCTGCCTACCAAGACCGAGCAGACGGATCTGCTGCAGGCCCTCTATGGCCGCAACGGCGAATGTCCGGCGGTCGTGCTGGCAGCGTCCACCTCGGCCAACTGTTTCGATTATGCCTACGAGGCGTGCAAGATAGCCCTGGAGAACATGACGCCGGTCATCCTGCTGACGGACACCTATCTGGCGAACGGCACGGCGCTGTGGCGTGTGCCCAAGTTGGCGGAGCTGCCGGCCATCCGGCCGCAGAGTGTGCCGGAAGAACTGAAAGGACACTACAACCCCGCCTTGCGTGACGAACGCGGCGTGCGCTACTGGGCCTTCCCCGGCATGGAAGGCTACGAGCACCGTAACATAGGTCTGGAGCGCGATGCCGAGAAAGGAACCATCTCCACCAATCCGGCCAACCACGAGCAGATGGTGCTCGCCCGCAAGCATAAGATAGAGCAGATAGCGGACAGCATACCCGAGGTGAAGGTGATCAAGCCGTCATCCGTCAGCAATCAGCCGTCAGATACGCTTCTCGTGGGATGGGGCAGTACGGAAGGTCATCTGCATGCTGCGGCCAATGAGCTGGGATGCGACCTGGTGCAGTTTAATTACATCCATCCGCTGCCAAAGAACACCCGCGAGGTGCTGAGCCGATACAAACGCATCATCGTATGCGAACTCAATACCGGTCAGTTCGCCGCATATCTGCGTGCACAGTTCCCGGGCCTGCCCATTGAACAGTATAATGAGATCATGGGACAACCCTTTGCCGTCGAACGTATCGTTACATACGTAAACGGCGAAAAAGAAAATTAATTTTCCATTTTCAATTCTCAATTTTCAATTTGTATTATGGAAGCTTCTCAATTCAAATCTGATCAATATGTACGTTTCTGCCCGGGATGCGGAGATCATGCCATCTGTATGGCGCTTCAGAAAGCGATGGCGCAGATAGGCATCGCCCCTCATCAGGTGGCGGTCATCTCCGGTATCGGTTGTTCGAGCCGTATGCCGCATTATCTGAACACCTACGGTTTCAATACCATCCACGGCCGTGGTGGCGCTATAGCGACGGGCGTCAAGACCAGCCATCCGGAACTGACCGTATGGCAGATGTCCGGCGACGGTGACTGTCTGGCTATCGGCGGTAACCATTTCATTCATGAGATACGCCGTAACGTGGACCTCAATGTCTGCATGTTCAACAACCGCATCTACGGTCTGACCAAAGGACAGTATTCACCGACCAGTCCGAAAGGTTTTGTATCCAAGTCCTCTCCGTTCGGCACGGTGGAGCGTCCTTTCGTTCCGGCACAGCTGGTGCTCGGCGCCGGCGGCACGTTCTTCGCCCGTACGCTCGATGTCGATATGCCGACTACGGTCGATTGTCTGGTGGCGGCGCAGCAGCACAAGGGCTGCTCTATCGTGGAGTGCCTCGTCAATTGCGTCATCTTCAATAACGGTACGCACGCCTGGATAGCCGACCGTGAACAGCGTGCCGAGCACAGCATAGTGCTCAAGCACGGCGAGAAAATGATTTTCGGTGTGAACAAGGACAAAGGTCTGGCGGTGGAGATCGACCCGCAGACTTTCGTGCCGCGTATCATTGTGGTGCCGGCCGACGACCCGCGTGTGCTGACGCATGACGCCACGCAGCCGGATCCGACCCTGCACCGCCTGCTGGCGCTCATGGGTCAGGAACGATTCCTGGAGGCCAACAGCCAACCGGCTGAGCAGGCCAACGACCCGCTGCCGGTAGCCTTGGGCGTGATACGCAACGTGGAGGCCGAGACCTACGACCAGGCGGTGAACAGCCAGATAGCGGAAGTGAGGGAGAAAGCGAAAGCCAAGACGTTTGACGAACTGACCGCCACACTGGAGACATGGGAGATGTAAAAGAAAAAAGCGACCGGAAGGCCGCTTTTTTTATCTGTATTTGGACTCGGTGCAGTCGCCTAAGAGCGACAGATAGGACTCGTAGCGGGAGATGGCAATGTCTCCCTTGACCAGCGCCTCCTGCACGGCGCAGCCGGGTTCGTTGGTGTGCGTGCAGTTACCGAAACGGCAGTCACGGCTGTATCGGAAGATCTCGCGGAAATAATGGCTCACCTCCTCTTTCTCCATATCCACGCTACCGAAACCTTTGATTCCCGGCGTGTCAATTAGCCAGCCTGAGGCCGGCAGACCGGCTTCGCCTGAATGACCGTTATCACTGAAAGACCGCTCTGCTGAATGACCGACTGCGTCTGCAAGATTGTACATCTCCGAGAAAGTGGTGGTGTGCATGCCTTTGTCGTGGGCATCGGAGATCTTGCCGGTACGGGTCATCTCGCGTCCAAAGAGAGCATTGAGCAGCGTCGATTTGCCGACACCGGAGTTACCGCTTAGCAACGTTGTTTTATCTTCGAGTAAGGTAAATAGGTCTGTACTCTGTATTCTGTACTCTGTACTCCCAAGACTAATCGCACTCAGTGCGATGGTCCTGTACCCGAGTGACTCATAGAGGGCACGCAACTCGGCGAGTTGCTCCTGTTCCTCCGGCGTGAGTAGGTCGGTCTTATTGAAAATAAGGATTGCGCGCACGCGATAGGCCTCGCACGTGGCTAAGAAACGGTCGATGAACGTAGTACTGGTAGCGGGATGGTTGACCGTCACAATGAGCGCCACCTGGTCGATGTTCGCCGCTAAGATATGACTCTCCTTGCTCAGGTTGGTCGATTTGCGGATGATGTAGTTGCGGCGGTCCTCAATATCCGTGATCCAGTATGTGAGAGCGCCCTGCGGGCTCAAAGTAGAAAGACCGCTACCGCTCAAAGTCGAAAGATGTTCTTTCGACTTCTGGCTTTCGACTGTTACATAGTCTCCTACGGCGACGGGGTTGGTGCTGCGGATGCCGCGGATGCGGAAGTTGCCCTTTATATGGCATTCCACATCCGACCCATCGTCCATGCGGACGATGTAACTGCTACCCGTAGATTTGATGACGAGACCTTTCAAATAATTTACGATTTAACGATTTACGATTTTACGATTTATTTGACGATTTAATTAAATTGTACAATTGAACTCAATAGAACAATCAATCGTCCATTCGTCAATCGTCCATTCGTCAATTATACGGTCATGATCTCTTTCTCTTTGGCGGCGTAGAGGGCTTCCACCTTGGCAATGTACTTGTCGTGCACCTTCTGGATGTCCTCTTCCGCATCCTTCTCTATATCCTCGCTCAAGCCGTTCTTAACGAGTTTCTTGAACTCCTCAATAGCGTCACGGCGGGCGTTGCGGATGGACATCTTGGCGTTCTCGGACTCAGCCTTGCACTGTTTGCACAGGTCACGGCGACGCTCTTCCGTCAGCGGCGGCAAGATCAGACGAATGGTCTCGCCGTTGTTCGAAGGCGTCAGACCGATATTCGAATTGATGATGGCGCGCTCGATCTCGCCGATGAGTTTTTTCTCCCAGGGCGTGATGGCGATAGTGCGGGCATCCGGAGTGGTGACCGTGGCACAATTGGCGAGCGGTGAAAGGGTGCCGTAGTAATCAATCTTGATAGGATCCAACAGACGCGGGTTAGCTTTGCCTGCGCGGATATGTTGGAGCACGTCGTCCAAGTGGGCTACAGCGTTCTGCATTTGCTCTTCAGCAGCAGATTCATACAAACTTAATTCGTCTTCCATAATATCATTTTCTCATTTTTACATTTTCTCATTTAAGGTTTCACCAACGTACCGATTTTCTCTCCGTTAATAACTTTCTCGAGGTTGCCGAGTTGGTCCATGTTGAAGACATAGATCGGCAGTCCGTTCTCCTTGCACATGACGGTAGCGGTCAGGTCCATGACCTTGAGTCCGCGGCGGATGACCTCGTCATAGGTGATCTCGTCGAACTTCGTGGCAGTCGGGTCTTTCTCCGGATCGGCGGTGTAGATACCGTCCACCCGGGTACCCTTGAGCATCACGTCCGCTTTGATCTCCAGTGCGCGGAGGGATGAGCCGGTGTCGGTGGTGAAGTACGGAGCGCCTGTACCTCCGGCAAGGATGACGACGTTGCCTTTGTCCAGCAGGCGTTGCGCCTTGGCCGGGCTGTAGAAATCGCCGATAGGCTCCATGCGGATGGACGTCAGTACGCGTACCGGTTGGCCGATATGCTCCAGCGCCGAAGCCAATGCCAAGGCATTAATGACGGTGGCTAACATGCCCATCTGGTCGCCTTTGACACGGTCAAAACCTTTCTGGGCACCACTCAAGCCACGGAAGATGTTTCCGCCGCCGATGACGATGCCTATCTGCACGCCCTTTTGGGCGATGGCTTTGACCTGTTCGGCATAGTCTGCCAGACGTTGGGTGTCAATACCTTGCTTCGTTGCCCCTGCCAGGCTTTCACCCGATAATTTCAGAAGTATTCGTTTATACATAATTTAAATTTACGATTTTACGATTTAACGATTTATTGTACGATTGAGTTATATTTTACGATTTAAATCGGGCAATTATTTACAATAGGTCAATCAATCGTCCATTCGTCAATCGTCCATTCGTCAATCCTTGTACCAAGAGGCGTACATGGCGTAGTTGTTGGCTATTTTCTTGTTGATCTCTGCGGTCTGGGCGGGATCGGCTTTCTTGATGAACTTGGCCGGCACACCTCCCCATATCTCATGCGGTCCTATCTGCGTACCCTTGAGCACAAGGGCACCGGCGGCCACGATCGCCCCTTCGCCTACATGCGCGTCATCGAGCAGGGTGGAACCCATGCCTATGAGGGCGTAGTCATCGACGTCAGCGCCGTGGATGGTGACGTTATGTCCGACAGACACATAGTCGCCCAGACGGATGGTCGATTTCTGATAGAGGGTATGGAGCACCGCACCGTCCTGTATGTTACAGTGCTTGCCGACGATGATGGTGTTGACATCGCCGCGGAGCACCGAGTTGAACCAGAGGCTCGAACCCTCGCCCACCGTCACATCGCCGACGACCGTGGCGTTCTCCGCCATGAACACGTCGTCAGCGATATGCGGGGTGAGGATTTCACCGTTCCTATTTATTGCTTTTATCAAAGCCATAAATAATTTACGATTTTACGATGAACACTTTTCGGATTTTACGATCCTTTTTAATTTACGATTTGACGATTTACGATTTAACGATTTATTTACGAATTGATTAAATTGTACAATTAATTTCAATAGAACAATCAATCGTCCACTCGTCAATTGTCCAATCGTCAATCCCAATCAATTGTACAATTGAACTCAATAGAACAATCAATCGTCCATTCTTAGCCACAAGGGCACGATTATTACGTCAATCGTCCAATCGTCAATTGCAATTATCTTGCCGCGATAATTGCCAGGAACTTCTCTGCTACGAGGGCAGCGCCGCCGATGAGGCCGCCGTCGATGTCCGGGCATGCGAAGAGCTCGGCCGCGTTCTTCTCGTTGCAGCTGCCACCGTAGAGGATGGTGGTGTCGTCGGCTGCCTCTTTGCCGTATTTGTCAGCCACGAGCCCGCGGATGTATGCGTGGATCTCCTGTGCCTGCTCCGGCGTAGCGGTCAGACCGGTACCGATAGCCCAAACGGGTTCGTAAGCGAGGGTGATGTTCTTCCACTCCTCTGCGCTCAGACCGAAGACAGATCCTTCGAGCTGTGCTTTGACAACCTCGTTCTGCTTGCCAGCCTCGCGCTCCTCTTTCACCTCACCGATGCAGAAGATGACCTTCAGACCGTTGGCGAGTGCCAGGCGGGTCTTCTCTGCCAGCATTTCATAGCTCTCAGCGTAGTACTGACGACGCTCCGAGTGGCCGAGGATAACATATTCAGCGCCGGTGGACTTCACCATCTCTGCGCTCACCTCACCCGTGTACGCACCCTTCTCGTGGTCGGCACAGTTCTCTGCAGCCACCTTGATCGGCGAGCCCTTGAGCAACTCAGCCACGGTAGCCAGATGGATGAACGGCGTGCCGATAACGACTGCGCAATTCGGGTTCTTTACTGCTTCTTTCAACTCGGTAGCCAGGGCTACACCTTCCTGCAGGTTTTTGTTCATTTTCCAGTTACCTGCAACCATTCTTGTTCTCATAATGTGTATGTGTTTTAGATTTTACAATTTTGCGTGCAAAATTACATAAAAAAAATGACATACGCAATAGTTCGTGCATTTTTTTTGAAAGAAAACCCGCCCGAGCGGTATTGCTCAGGCGGGGGGAAACGAAATTTATGAACAAAAAGAAGCGTTATTGAATTCTTGCTCCTATGGCATTGAAGGTCTTGCCGTCACGGATGATGATAAGTTGACCCTTATGGAGAATTTTCTGTGCTTTTTCTGTCAGTTCGATGGACTGAACGTCTGTTTCCTTTTTCGTACCGATCTCAACATGCAGTGCTGTACGACCGTCTGCATCCACGAATGTTCCATTCTCTACATGTACACCTTCGGTGAGGATAGCGGTATTAGCACCTAACTCTAACTCTTTCACTTGTGCACACATAGCGCCCCATTCTCTTGGATCTTCACCCGGGCCTACTTCCAAATCCAGATTGATGTCCATATAGCTGTTGTCCATTACGGCCAAGGTTTCACATCCTAACAGCGGGTGGGGTGTGCTACCGATGACGTTGACCTTAGTGCCATCTACCGTGATTTTGCTCTCTGCATTGAATTGCGGGAAGCGTCCTTCCATAAGCAGGCTGCTGTTCGGGTCACCGGTGATATATACTTCCCAGCCACCGAAGATACCGGCAGAGTTATGCTGTACGCGACAGTCACCTTTGACGTGGATATTCAATGGCAGCGGACCGCTGTAGTAGTCCAACCAATCCATCCAACCCATCGAATTGTCTTCTTCCTCCGTGAAGATCTTCTGGAAGTTGTTCATGGTAAGGGTACGGGTCTCAATATCAAATGAGAGTTTCCCGTCACCGAGGATGTCGCCGCAGTTCTCTTCTGTCACTTTGACCATGTCGAAACCGAGATAGGAACCACCACCTCCCCATGGATGTTCGGTGCGTTCTAGAGCCATTACAGCCAACTCGAAGTGGTCACCTTCTTTGACTACCAGTTTCCATGAAGCCTCCAGCGGTTGAATACCTAATTTCTCGTCTCCGGCGGATGATGCCTTGATCATCGACTCGCCTTCTCCGACCACGGTGATATAACCCCGTTCGTCCACCGTACCAACTTCTTCTTTTTCCGAACTAAAGGTCAGAGGCACCATAAGCGGGTTATAAACAGATACCATATTATAGGGCCGACCGGCATAAGCTGTGTAGGCGGTGTCCGCTTCTAGTCCATAGAAAGACAGGAAGGAAGTGCCTTCATAATAGAAACGAAGGGTCTTGACGGTGTCGTTAGGAGTTATTTCTTCCGCATACCAGTTTACACTCCAAAGCACATTTTTGTACTCGTCAGAACTTAGGCGAGTAGTGTCCACCTCCATCACTACACGGTTTTCAACATGCATACGCGCAATCGTGTCATAGCCGCCATAAGGGTTGCCTTCCATGCTATTGAACCAACGGTCCGCAATCACATCCAACGTGCCTAAAACAGGAGCTGTTGCTACCTCCGCTTCTATGATCATGCGGAGCATGGTGGTGTTGACTGACGAGTACTTTACGCCGTTTAACTCGTATCCGTAGTCGGAACCAATGAACTTCGGATACGTGTCTTGTGCCATCAACGGAAGTGCAACCATCATGATGGCAAAAAGGAAAAGTTTCTTCATTGTAGTTATAATTTTGATGATCGATATTATTTGATCTCTGCACCGAGCGCGTTGAAGGTGCGACCGTCACGCTCAATAACGAGTTGACCGTTACGAACAGTCTTGTAGGCTTTCTCAGCACGCTGTACACGCTCGATACCGGTTTCTTCGCCTTCGAGGATGGTAAACTTACTCCATTCGGCATCGGCTTGATAGAGGGCTTTTGTGCCTTTGGGGACGATCAGTTTGGGCAGCGGTGCGTAAGTCTCTGTCTCCCAGTCGTACACACCGGTAATACCTTCTTCCTGCAGTACTCCGGCAGGCTCCATGATGAGGGAGGTGATATATTCTGCGGCTATGCGGCTGAAAGCTCGCATCTGTATACTCTTGAGACTTGCAGGGAAAGTTACTTCCTCAAGCGGCGCCTCGGTGAATGCACCAAAAGCGATGGTGTCGAGCTTGGCGGGGAAATTGATATGTGCGAGGGAATCACATGCAGAGAAGGCACCGATGTCGATTTTATGCACCGACTCCGGCAGGGTAACACTCTTCAGCCATTCGCAGTTAAAGAAGATACGCTCGGGGATGACGGTGACGTCCTCGTCGAAGGTGATGTTCTGCATGTTAAAGCATCCCTGGTAGAGCGACATGCCCCAATCCGCCATTTTTGCCGAAACATGCGCCGAACTCAGACCAGTGCTGTTAAAGGCTGATTCGCCTACATACTCCACGGACTCCGGGATATTGATGCTTGTTAGCGAACTATCACCTGCAAACGCCCAACTACCGATGGACTTGATCGTATTAGGCAGGGTGATGGTCTGGATAGCCGATGAGTTATAGAGGGCATTGTTATCGATGGCAACAACCGTCAGTCCTCCTGCCATTTCCGGCACCTTAATGACCGGATCGGTATAGACATATTCCGTCCATGAAACCCACATTGGATCCGTGGATGAATCATAATACGGCAAAACGACCATTGCTCCGCCCTCCACGTTTTTGTAGTAGATGGTTACACCCTCTCCGTTATCGGCGGAGAAATCGTAGGAATCTCTGATAATTCCTCCCGCGAATGCGGAAACGCTCAACATCAGCAACGCAGCTGCAAGTAAATTTTTTCTCATAACGATTTATGTTTAGTTAACCAATTTTGCGTGCAAAATTACTGCTTTTTTATCAAAAAGCATTCGCAGAACGTACAAAATGTATTCACAAATCGTACAAATCAGTTTTTGGGCATGTATTGCTGGCGGTATTGGAGGGGAGTAGTGCCGGTGATATCCTTGAAGACGCGGTAGAAATTCTGGTCGGAGGAGAAGCCGCTGACGGCTATGGCATCCGTGATGGCGTCATGGTCCGAAGGATACTTGGCATCCCGTAGTATTTGTTGCGCGAACTCCACACGGTAGCGTGCCACGTACTGGGAGAAAGAGAGTGCGCAGTTACGGTTTATGGCATTGGAGACATAGGTCCGGTTGCTGCCTACGGCGGCAGCGAGGTCCTGGATGGTCAGATGGGAATTGGTAAAAAGTTTCTGCTCGCGCATCGCCTGCTCGATGCGTTGCATCAGATGGTCGGTTTCCTCCGTTGATGCCGCGTTGGGCTCTTCTGTCACCGTCTCCGGCGGCACCGTCGTCTGGGCGGCGGTATATCCCAAACCGTATAGAAGGACGGACATCACGATCGCCGGTCCGCCGACACTGAAACCACCCGCGAAGAACTCCCGCCCGATGATATTGAGCAGCATGGACATCGCAGAGGTGATGCCGAAGAGTTGCAGCATGATATGCGCCGGTCGGAGCAGACGGCTGCGGTCATCCGAATAGGTGTTGTCCATCCGCTCCTGGGTGCTGCGCAGCAAGCGGTAGCCGCGTACCCAGACCCAAACGACCTGAAAAGCGAAGCATATGCGCGCAAAGAAACGCAAGGTGTCATTCGTGAGGTCATCCCGCATGGCGGCAATCGGGAAGAGGACGGCTACCAAGGCCGCCGGAAGGAGCAGCAGGGGTACTTCCGCATCCCTTTCCGTGCGTGTGAGTGCGCGGAGGTACGCGTAGTATAAAGGATATACGCAGAGGTTGACGATGAAATAACTGTACTCACCCGCCGCACTACGCATATCGGAGAAATACAGCCAGTGGTCCGTATATAGCACTGCCGCCGCCCCGTAGAAAAGCAGTAACATACCGCTCACGCGCAACTCATTGCTGCGCGTGAACAGACGAATCAGGAAAAACACGCCCCAGAAGAGGCATACCATCATCGGTAGTGCTATGAAGAACTGGTACAGCAATTATTTCTGTCGGAGGTTGTATTTGTCGATGACCGTACCGTTCTGGACGACGAAGACGCCCGGGTTGGCACGAACGATGGTCTTGAGCGTGACGGGATCGATGGTGCAGAAGAGGCGTTCAATGGTCTCGATGTCCCATCCCAGTTCTTCGCCGAAGGCATAGATGTCATCTTCTCCGGAGCCGGTGAGGATATAGGCGCACTCGTCGCGTTCCTGACATTGGCTGATCAGTTCATTCACTTTGTCGTTCTGCGAGCGATCGGTCTTGGCCAGGTCATACATGGTGATGAGCGTCACGGGTTCCTCGGATTCCAGGATATCATAGGTGATGTCTTCGAACTCCATGGTTAGGATTTCGAAGTCATGGATAGGTGCTTCGTAGCCTTTCTGTACGAGGACGGAGCGCTGGTCAACAAACACCCACTCGGGATCGCCCTTGGGGTAGTTCTCCAGGGTGAACTCCTGCTCGACGCCGTCCTTGGCGTATATGAGAGTGGTCTCATACCGGTCCGGGGCTGCGCCTTCGGGAATCTCCATGAGTTCAGGAATATTATTGCCTATCTTATAGGGCCGGAAGTCCATAGGGGGCAGATGGGTGTAACTGTAGTTCATGATGCCGCCTGCAATCGCTGCCCCAATCACGACAATGCCTATCTCCGCCCACCCGCTGAACAGTTGCGGTATGGCCTTGCGGCACAGCAGCAGTATGATGACCAGGCAAAGGAGGACGACGTTCTTCCAGAAGGTCTGCCAGTTGGTGAGCACCAAGGCATCGCCGAAGCATCCGCAATCGGTCACGGGGTTGGTGAGTGCGATCCATAAGGTGAGGGGCGTCATGACGAGGTAGAAAAGGAGCGAGAGCCAACTCGTCCAGCGTGTGCGGACATTGAGCAGCATCGTCCATCCCAGTAGCCATTCCACCATTATCAGACATACCGCGGCTATGCCGGCCAAGGGCAACAGTTCGGTAAAGAAGCCGCCGAAGGCCTTGAGGTAGTCTTCGATCTTATATACGGTACCCAGCGGATCGACCGCTTTCACGAATCCCGAGAAGAGGAAGGTGAGCGCCAGGATTGTCCGGGCCGTACTTCCGATGATGTGAGTCAGTTTTTTCATTGTCTTATGTCTTTCTACTTTGCACAAAGCGTTCTTTCTACTTTGAGGCCATAGGCCGTTCTTATTCACTATAGTGAATGAGATCGAAGATCGCGTAGTTGATGATGTCGAAATAATTGCCTTCCACTCCTTCGGAGGCGATGGTCTTGCCGTTATTGGAGAGGATGGTCTTGATGCGTATGATCTTGGCGAGAATCATGTCAACGATGCCTTCCTTGCTCATCTCTCGCCACGCCTCTCCGTAGTCATGGTTCTTGCGTGTCATCAGTTCCTTGGCTTCGTTGAGCACCTCGTCATAGTTGCGCATGGCCTCGTCATTGCTCATATCCACGGCATCGGCAAAGCCTTTGCGTGCCTGTATGATGGCAGTGATGCCGTAGTTGACGATGGCGCGCAGGTTGCCTTCTATATCATCTCCCACGAGGCTGACGCCGGTCTCCTGCCGCTGGCGGATGTTACAGACCTTGATATAGAGCTGGTCGGTGATGCCGTGCAGGCGGAAGATGCGCCATGAGGGACCGTAGTCGCTCATCTTGTCCATGAAGATGGTCCGGCATTGGGCCGTCACCTCATCGAACTGATGTTCCGTATTTACCATTTTGTCATGTGCCATCGGGTCATTGATTTAGTCATTGAGAGATCGGGTTAGTTCGTCCAGGGTGACGAGTTGCTGTTCGCCGGTAGCCATTTTCTTGAGCATGACTTTGTTCTGTGCCATCTCGTCACCTCCGACGATCGCCACAAACGGGATCTGTTTGGCATCGGCGTAGCCCATCTGCTTCTTCATCTTGGCGGGTTCGGGGTACACCTCTACGGCTATATCACGTGCGCGCAGTTCTTTCGCCCAGCAAAGCGCGTAGCGTAACTCGTCCTGACCGAAGGTGGCGAAAAGCACTTGTGTGGTGGATTGCAGGGTAGGCGGGAAGAGATTCAGTTCGGTCAGCACGTCGTAGATGCGGTCGGCACCGAACGAGATGCCGACACCCGAGACACCAGGCAGGCCGAAGATGCCTGTCAGGTTGTCATAGCGTCCGCCGCCGGTGATGGAACCGATCTGTGCGTCCAGTGCCTTCACTTCGAAGATCGCACCGGTGTAGTAGTTCAGTCCGCGTGCGAGGCAGAGATCCAGCTCCAAGTTGAAAGTGGATAGTTGAGAGTTGAAAGAAGTTGAAAGAGTAGAGTTTACCAGTTCGAACACTTCCTCCATCTCGTCTACGCCCTTGAGACCTATCTCGCTTTGTGCGAGGATGGTACGCAGGGCAGCGAGTTTATCTGCGGTAGTACCGCTGAGGTTGAGGATAGGCTGTAACTTATCCACCTGCTCCGCATCCAGTCCGCGTTCGACCAACTCGGCATTGACGGCCTCCACGCCAATCTTGTCCAGTTTGTCGATGGCGACGGTGATATCCACCATCTTGTCCGGCGCGCCGATCACTTCAGCGATGCCGGCAAGGATCTTACGGTTATTGATATGCAGGCACACGCGGATGCCGAGACGGCGGTACACCTCTTCTACTATCTGAATCAGCTCCAGTTCGCCGATCAGGCTGTCCGAACCGATGACGTCCACGTCGCACTGGTAGAACTCGCGGTACCGTCCTTTCTGGGGCCGGTCGGCACGCCATACGGGTTGGATCTGGAAGCGCTTGAAGGGAAAACTCAGTTCCTCGCGGTGTTGCACCACGTAGCGTGCAAAAGGAACGGTGAGGTCGTAGCGGAGTCCTTTTTCCGGCGCCAACGCCGCTTTCTCACCGCTGTTCTGAATGCGGAACAGCAACTTGTCGCCTTCCTCTCCGTACTTGCCCATCAGCGTACCGATATTCTCCATCGCAGGAGTCTCTATCTGCTGAAATCCATACAGGGAGAAGACACTTTTTATCGTGTCAAAGATATAATTGCGGCGCGCCATCTCCATCTGTCCGAAGTCACGCGTGCCTTTTGGTATACTTGGTTTAGTCATGTTATTTTATCATTTACCATTTTGTCATTTATTTACCGAAAATCTCCCGATAGATTTTCTCAGTCGCCCCTTTCTCGGCCTCGACGTAAGCGGCGGCTTTGGCGCCTATCTCGTTGTGCTGCGCCAAGGCCGTGTCCAGCGCCGCTTCTATCTCGGGATAACTGCCAATGCTCCGTGCGGCACCGACAGCTATCAGTCCCTTTGCTTCGCGGAAGTTCATGTAGTTGGGTCCGAAGATGACCGGCAGCCCGTACACCGCGGCCTCGATCGTGTTGTGGATACCGACGCCGAAGCCTCCACCGATGTATGCCACATGACCGAAACGGTAGATGGAAGAGAGCAGGCCGATGGTGTCCACGACCATCACGTTCGCGTGGCGTAACACGTTCCGTCGAGCGATGACGGAAGGCTGACTGCTAACGGCCGTGTACCGCACAAAACGCCCTTGGAAGAGATTGAAAATGAAATGCAGATGTGCTTCGTCTATCTCGTGCGGGACGAGGATGAGCTTGGTGTCCGGATGTTCGGTGATATAATGCGCGAGGAGCTCTTCGTCTTGGGGCCATGAGCTTCCGGCGATGATGATTTGTCCGCATCCCTCGGCAAACAAGGCCACAGGCTGCAGCCGTTCGTTATTCGCTGCGGCGCTGTCGGCTACGATGGCCGACACCCGGTCAAAGCGCGTGTCACCGACCACGGAGCAATGATTCACACCATGCGATTGGAGCAGCACCTTCGATGCCTCGTCCTGTACATACAAGTGCGTGAAACAATGCAGCAAACGGAGATACCATTTGCCCCACCAGCGGAAGAATAACTGCTTGGGACGGAAAATAGAACATATACTATAGGTCGGAACGGCGCGTTTCTTCAGTTCGCGCAGGTATGCGGGCCAGAACTCGTACTTGACGAACACCGCCACTCTCGGTTGGATGGCATCCAGAAAACGTCCGGCGTTGCGACGGGTGGCGAAAGGCAGATAGAGCACTGCGTCCGCCAGATTGTAGTTCTTGCGCAACTCATATCCGGAGGGAGAGAAGAAGGTGAGCACAATCTTCACTTTCTCATTCTTCGACCGTAATTGTTCGATGAGCGGTCTCGCCTGCTCGAACTCACCCACTGACGACACGTGGATCCATATGGCGCCTTTCAGATGATTGCCTTGTGTAGTCAGCCGTTGTTTCGCTTCTGCCTGCCCTTGCATCATCAGCCGGGCTTTCCGATGCCCGAAAAGGGCCGCAATTCGTATTAAAAATATATACAAATACATTATACCTTGTCAGTCCGTCAAAAATCGTGCAAAGTTACACTTTTTTTTGCATATGTGCAAATTTTGCGGCGGTTTTTTACTTTTTTATCGTGTACAGGCGGTGCCCGTCGACCGTTTCGTATGTCTGCGGCAGCGTGATGTCAGGCGCGGGAACACCGTCTCCGATGGTCAGTTCCGGCGCCACTTCGATATGTATCTCGTCCCAGAGGCCGGTCTGTAGAATATGCGCCAGGAGTGTCGGTCCTCCCTCAACCAGGATCGAGTGGATGTTCCGTGCGGCGAGGTCGTTGAGGATGAACGGCCAGTCGGTGCGCTCCCGATAGACGAGTGTAGGCGCGTCGTCGGAAAAGATGCGTGCGTCATTCGGCAGTACCCCGTGTCGGTCGATGGTGACGCGTATTGGATGGCGTCCCTCCCAATGGGTGTTGAGCAGGCGCGGGTTATCCAGCAGCACCGTCCGCGTGCCCACCATGATGGCCATGTTCTCCGCCCGCATACGATGGACGATCTTTTTCGTCCCGGGCGTGGAGATGGCCAGTGCGCCGTTCAGGTGAAGATGAGCGGCCGAGGAAGACTCTTTCGCCGGTATTGCTCTCTTGCGGTCCACAAAGCCGTCCGCGGTCTGCGCCCATTTGAGTATTACGTATGGCCGGTGCTGTTCATGCAGGCACAAGAAGCGTTTGTTCAGTTCGCGGCACTCGCTCTCCAGCACGCCGACGATGACTTCGATACCGGCGTCCCGCAACATCTGTATCCCTTTGCCGGCCACCAGCGGGTTGGGGTCCCGCATACCGACCACCACGCGCTTCACGCCTTTCTCTATGATCAGTCTGGCGCAGGGAGGTGTCTTGCCGTAGTGGCTGCACGGCTCCAGACTGACAAACAGGGTACAGGTCTTGAGGTCCACCGCCGGCAATCCGTTGTGCGAGATCCCGGCCTCACAGTTCCTGAAACAGTTGACCTCGGCGTGTCCTTCTCCGTACCGCTCGTGCCATCCTTCCGCAATGATGCGTTCGCCCGCCGTACCTTCATCTTCCGCCACCAGTACCGCCCCCACCATCGGATTGGGCGCCACAAAATACTCACCGCGGCGGGCGATCTCAATGCAGCGGGTCATATATTTCGCATAATCCATATCGGTAAATCGTTTTGCGGTGCAAAGATACTACAAAAATTGCATATATGCAAATAATCGGAATACTTTACGTAAAAATAGCAGATATATTTGCATATTTGAAAAAAAAGCAGTACCTTTGTGCCCGATTTTAAAATGGCTTATTATGCGAAAAAGTATTCTGATAGCGTTATGGATGGTCTTAGGGACCCTTTCTGTACTGGCGGAGGACGTAGTGTATATCACTACGGAGCAGTTCCGGACACGTATTTTTGACTACAAGACGGAGAAAGACTGGACGTACAAGGGCGACAAACCCTGTATCATTGATTTCTATACCACGTGGTGCGGTCCGTGCAAGCGTCTTGCGCCTATCATGGAGGAGTTGAGCCAGACCTATTGCGATCAGGTGGTGTTCTACAAGGCGGACACGGAGCGTGAGCGCGAACTGGCGTATGTGTTCGGCATCAGTTCCATCCCGCAGGTACTGTATATCCCGAAGGGAGGCAAACCGATGCTGCTCAAAGGGCTCTATCCCAAAGAGGAGATCGTCAAGATCATAGACGAGTTTCTTTTGAACAAAAAGGAGGAATGATCGGAAGTGACCAAAGGGTAAATGACTAAATGGCAAAAGCTTAGATGCAAGTAGAATTCATTCTTCTTATATTATCTCTTCTGTTTTTAATCAGCATCATTGCGGACAAGATCGGCTATAAGTTCGGCGTGCCTGCGCTGCTGCTGTTTCTGGCGGTGGGAATGCTGTTCGGTCCTCACGGCATGGGCGGTCTGATAGGCGGCGACGGCGTGGAGATCGATATTGATGTAGCGCAGGCGATCAGTACCTTAGCGATGTGCATCATTCTTTTCTCCGGCGGTCTGGACACCAAACTGAGCGACATCAAATCGGTCCTGGCTCCGGGTATTACTCTGGCTACTCTGGGTGTGCTGCTCACCTGTGTGATCACGGGTGTGCTCATCTATATCATTTTCGGCTGGATCAATGCCGTGGCATCCGTCTCCATATGGATGGCGCTGCTGATGGCCGCGACGATGTCGAGTACGGACAGCGCCAGCGTCTTCTCTATCCTGCGCACCAACGGAGTGGGGCTGAGGCATAACCTGCGTCCGTTATTAGAGTTGGAGTCGGGTTCGAACGACCCGATGGCCTATGTGCTGACCACCACACTCATCAGTATAGTGGTCGGTATACAGTTGGCGGGTGGGGATACGACGGTGGTCAGTGCGCTGCCTATCATCCAGACGATAGTCATCCAGCTGGTGATGGGTACGGTGTTAGGCGTTGCGTTCGGCGAAGGACTGGTCCAGCTGCTGCGGCGTGTCAAACTGGGCAACGAGGCGCTCTATCCCATCATGATCCTAACGGCCTGTATCTTCATCTTCTCGATCACCTATTACCTTAAGGGCAATACCTATCTCGCTGTGTATGTAGGCGGTCTGGTGATCGGTAATAACAAGTTCACCCGCAAGCGCCAGACCAAGTCTTTCTTCAACGGTCTGACCTGGTTGAGCCAGTTGGTGATGTTCCTCATGTTAGGTCTGATGGTCAAACCCGCCGAACTACTCAATTACCGTGTATGGCTGCCCTGTCTGATCATCAGCATCGTGATGATCTGTATATCCCGGCCTGTCTCCGTATGGGTATGTATGCTGCCTTTCCGGCAGTTCCGTCAGCGCGACCGCCTGATGCTGAGTTGGGTGGGCCTCAAAGGGGCGGTGCCTATCATCTTCGCCATCATGTGCAAGGCGCAGCACGTGCCGTATGCCGATCTGCTGTTCAATGTCGTGTTCCTGTGCACCATCGTTTCGCTGCTCACCCAGGGCACCACGCTCAGTCTGGCTGCGAAAAAACTGGCGCTGGACACGAAACCGGATGAGGAACGCACGCTGGAGCATTTCGACATGGACCTGCCGGATGAGATACAGTCGTCGGCACGGGAAGTGGAGGTGACGGACCGGATGATCAAGATGGGCAACACCCTGCGGGAACTGCAACTGCCGCCCCATACGCTGATCATCATGGTGCGCCGCGGAGAGGATTTCTTCGTGCCTACCGGCCAGAGCGAGTTGCAGATAGGTGACCAGTTGCTCGTCATCAGCGACAAGGATGCCGAAGCGACCTACAAACAAATGACCAATGAGGCGGAGGAAGATGCCATCTGGCGTGCCCAGATGAGACAGAAAGTGAAGAGCCGCGTCGAACACCTCATTGATCTGATGCACAAGAAAAAAAGCGTGAAATAACCAATCATCCGTCAGACCCGTATAGGGTGTGACGAACAAACACAATACATCATGGCAAAAAATAAAACTGTTGTTTTTCTCACCGGAGCCACCGGCACCATGGGATGGGCGGGACTGAAAGAGATCATGCGGTACCCGGAGAAGTATGAGTTGCGTATTCTGGCTCGTCCGAGCAAGAAGAACAAAGAGTTACTGGCTCCCTATATACCGAACCGAACCTCCTTGGCCATCATCTGGGGCGACCTGACCAAGTACGAGGATGTCCTCAAAGGTGTGTCGGGTGCGGACATCGTACTGCATGTAGGCGGCATGGTGTCTCCGCAGGCGGATTATCGTCCCGAAGCCACCTTGCGCACCAATATCACGGCGGCGCTGAACATCACGAAGGCGGTGCTGGCGCAGCCCGAAGACAAGCAACCCAAAGTGGTGTACATCGGTTCGGTGGCGCAGATGGGCGACCGTCGTGAACCCCTCCATTGGGGCCGTGCCGGCGACCCGATATGCGTCTCGGCGTACGACCATTACGGCCTGACCAAAGTGCTGGCGGAGCGCATCATCACCGATTCGGGCATCAAGACCTGGGTCAGCCTGCGTCAGTCGGGTATCCTCTATCCGGCTATCCTCAAGAACTATGACCCGATCATGTTCCATGTCCCCATCCGCGGCGTGCTGGAGTGGGCGACGGTGGAAGACAGCGGGCGTCTGCTGGAGCACGTATGCCGGCCGGATGTACCGCAAGCGTTCTGGAACAACTATTATAACATCGGTTCGGGTGCACAATACCGGCTCAGCAATTATGAGTTCGAGTGTCTGCTTCTGGATGCCATCGGTTGCCCGAAACCCGAGCAGATATTCAATGCCAACTGGTTCACCACCCGCAATTTCCACGGTATGTGGTATATAGACGGAGACAAGTTGGAGAACTTCCTGCATTTCCGCGCCAATGTGCCGGTGAAGGAGTATTTTGCCAAGATGGCCAAGGCCCGTTCCCTGCCCTGGGGCATCAAGTTCGCGTCCAAGACACACATCGCCAGACTGTTCCCGCATTGCGTCAAAGCCGCTATGCGGGTCATGGCCAATAGTGAGGAGCACGGTACGCAATGGTGGGTCAAAGGGCTTGATTCGAAAGATGAGAACCGGAGGAAGAAAGCCCTGCAGCGTGTACACGCGTACTATGGTTCGTTAGAGGCGTACAAGGCTATTCCGGATTGGAAACATGCGGACGTGAGCCATAACAGCGAGATACCGGTGCTGCTCGATCACGGCTACGACGAGACCAAGCGTGTGGAGGACCTGACAGATGCCGAACTGAACAAAGCCGCTGCGTTCCGTGGCGGCAAGTACCTGGGCAATGACACCTGGCAGGACGCCAACGGCAATACCTTCAAAGCCGGTCGCCGTCTCGTTCTTCTGGGCGGTCACTGGTCTCCCTTCGACATGCCGTGTCCGTATGACCAGGCGGTGATAGAGAAGATGAACGCCAAGATGGCAACGGTCAACGTCCAACTGTCCACGATCCCCTGGCATTGGGACCAGGTGGCCAAGCAGAACCCCTTCTTTGCGCAGTTATGGTCGCCGCTTCATGATGCGGACGAAGACAACGTCTACGGACCCGAAGTGTTTGAAGGATGGGAGAAATGACCGGATGGTCCGATAAATGGGTGAACAGTAAATGATTCAATGGTAAATGTTCTTTGACGAATTAGCATTATCGGATGAGGTGTTGGATGCATTGTGGGATATGCATTTCGATGAGTGTACGCCGGTCCAGGAACAGACAATCCCCATCATACTGGAGGGACATGATGTCATCTCGTGTGCCCAGACGGGTACCGGCAAGACGGCGGCGTATATCCTGCCGCTGCTGACCAATCTGGCCTTCGACAACCATGATCCCGATAAACTGAATGCCATCATCATGGCGCCGACGCGCGAACTGGCGCAGCAGATAGACCAGCAGATGGAGGGCTTCGGTTTCTATGTGCCGTTCTCCTCCGTGGCTATCTACGGCGGTAAGGATAACGGCGCATGGGGCACGCAGGTGACGGGACTACAGAAAGGAGCGGATATAGTGATTGCCACGCCCGGGCGTCTGCTCAGCCAGATGAACATCTATGATATTGATTTCTCCGGCATCAAGTACTTCATTCTTGACGAAGCGGACCGGATGCTCGACATGGGCTTCTACGATGATATCATGACCATCGTCCGCAAGCTGCCTGCCGACCGGCAGACCATCATGTTCTCCGCCACCATGCCCGACAAGATACGCCGTATGGCGAAAGCCATCATGCGCAACCCCAAGGAAGTTCAGATAGCCGTTTCCCGGCCGCCTGAGACCATCCATCAGATGCATCAGTTCGTGGATGAGAACAAGAAAGTGGAAGCGCTCCTTCAGACGCTGAGCCAATCGGCTAACGGAAGTGAACGGCCTGCTGGAGAGACAGAACTCAAGAAGGTGATTGTGTTTGCCGGAAAGAAACAGCGGGTGAAGGAACTCGCGAGCACGCTGCGTATGTTACATATTGACGCGCACGCGATGCATAGTGATCTGGAGCAGAACGAACGGGACCAGGTGATGCTGGATTTCCGGAACGGTAAGATAGGTGTGCTGGTGGCCACGGATGTCGTGTCACGCGGTATAGATGTGACCGATGTGCCGCTGGTCATCAATTACGACGTGCCGCATGATCCTGAAGATTATGTGCATCGTATCGGCCGTACGGCACGTGCGGAGAACAGCGGCGAAGCGATGACGCTCGTCTCACCCGATGATATGCATTATTGGAAACGGATAGAGCGGTTTTTAGCGAATGGCCAAGAGGGCCATGCCAAAAACCTTAGAGATGGCGGATCCGCCACTCGTTCGGGTAAAGGTTGTTCAGGCGGTTCCCGACGTTCTTCGCGAAACCGAGGGGGACACCCTCATAGGTCAAAAGGACGAGGCCGAGGGGGACACCGGCGAGGAGAAGCGCCTCAGTCCTGAGATATGACAATGCTTGATCCCGCGTCAGCGGTACATTAGGGAAGGCCTCTTTGCGGAGGTCTTTCGTCATACTGAGACTATGCTGAGGCGCGATGCCCCGACCGCGCTCTTCACCCAAACCGAAGCCCGTAGAGATACAGGTCAGTTGGGTGGAAAGCCAGTCGATGATTTCTTTGAATTTCAGCGGATACGCTGTGGCAAAGCGGTCCGAATAACGGATAGCCCACTCATCGGGGTGCTGCAGCCAGCTGTGCATCACCGGTATATACTCCGGATGAGGCATGTTCGGCGCATTCTTCGGCGCTTTGATCTTGGCAGGCGCAAGCGGTTCGTCCTCATGTTTGCGCAGCGCGCATACGTAGAAGCCTTCGCCTTGCGTCTTATGCGGGTAGAAATGGTAGCCCACCGAGCCCTCGGAGATACCCCAGGTGGGGTCATAATCCACCGGCAGCACATCGGCGCCCAGGCTCTCTGCTATCCATTCTACGTTTTTCTCGTTTTCCTCTTTATTGAAAGTACAGGTGGAGTAGATGAGTATTCCTCCGGGTTTGAGTGCATCCCATACATCCATCATGATGCTGCGTTGGCGCTCGGCGCATAACTTGACGGCACGCAGGCTCCATTCGGCGCGGGCCTGCTCGTCCTTGCGGAACATCCCTTCGCCCGAGCAGGGCGCGTCCACTAAGATACAGTCGAACAGATGTTTGCACCGTTCGCCGTACTCCTCGGCACTGTTATGGGTGACAACGGTGTTGCCGTTACCCCATTTCTGGATGTTCTCGCTGAGGATGAACACGCGCTGACGTACCACTTCGTTGCTCAGCAAGAGGCCGTCACGGCCCAGATACTCGCTGATGAGCGTGCTCTTGCCACCCGGCGCAGCACACAGGTCCAGCACGATGGACGACGGGTCTACGTACTGCTCCAGTATCTGCTGGATGAACATCGAACTGGCTTCCTGCACATAGTAGCAGCCGGCGTGGAAAAGCGGATCAAGGGTGAACTGCGGACGCTCGCTCAGGTAGTAGCCGTCGATATGCCAGGGCACCTCGTCTGTGTCGCAAGGAAAAGTGAGTACATCCAGTTTGCTGTTCAAGCGTATGGATGTAACGGGCTCCGTTTCCAGCGCCCTGATCAGCAATTCGGCTTCATTGCCCATCTGCTGATGCATGCTTTCTATGAAATCGACCGGCAGCACTCCTCTATTAAACTGTCTACTGTCCTTATACTACACCGCTGAAACCCATGAAGGCCATGGCCAGCAGACCGGCGGTAAGAAGAGCGATAGGCGTGCCTTGCATTGCCTTGGGCACTTTGGCCAACGCTAACTGTTCACGCAGACCGGCGAACAGGACCAGCGCCAGACCGAAACCGAGTGCTGTAGCGAAAGCGAACAGCGTGCCGGTCAGCATTCCGTGCTCGGCACCCATCGGCAGTTTTTCTGTGCCGTTGGCTACAAGGATAGCCACACCCAGAATACAGCAGTTCGTCGTGATAAGCGGCAAGAACACACCTAATGCCTGATACAAGGCCGGGCTGATCTTCTTGAGGATGATCTCGATCATCTGCACAAGCGCAGCGATGATGAGGATGAACAGGATCGTTTGCAGGAACTCCAATCCCCATTTCACGAGCAGCATCTGCAGCAGATAGGTCACCACGGTGGCGAGCGTGAGCACGAAGATAACGGCGGCGCTCATACCCATCGCGGTGTCGATTTTCTTACTTACACCCAGAAACGGGCAGATACCCAGGAACTGGCTCAATACGATATTATTAACAAATATCGCAGAGATAAATATCAGAAAATAAACCATAATTCGTGAATTTTAATGTGTAATTTATTTCTTCTGAAGTTTGTTAATAATAACCATCAGGTATGCAAGCGCGATGAACGCACCCGGTGCCAGCACGAAGACGAGTGCTCCGTAATTATCCGGGAAAATATGCAGACCGAAGATGGCACCCGTTCCGAGCAGCTCACGTACGGCACCCAGCACCGTCAGCGCGAGCGTAAAGCCCAAGCCCATGCCGATACCGTCCAATGCACTGAGTCCGACGCTGTTCTTGGCGGCAAACGCCTCTGCACGGCCTAACACGATACAGTTCACCACAATCAGCGGAATAAACAGACCGAGCACATCATAGATGGCGGGCAGATAGGCCTGCATCACCAGTTGCACCATCGTCACGAAGGTAGCGATGACTACGATGAACGCCGGGATACGCACTTTGTCCGGAATAAGGTTCTTGAGAAGGGAGATAACCACGTTCGAGCAAACGAGCACGAATAAGGTAGCCAGTCCCATGGACATACCGTTGATGGCGCTGGTAGTGGTGGCCAGTGTAGGACACATACCCAATACCAGTACAAAAGTCGGGTTCTCTTTGAGAATACCGTTCGTCAATACTTTTAATCCGTTACTCATCTTTAGCCTCCGTTTCTTCTTCAATTATGATTACTTCTTCTTCCACCGTTTCTTCGCCGGCTGCTTCTTTGTTCAGCTGACTGGCACCGGTGTGCGCTTCCACTCCGTGGAAATCCGCATACGCCTGATTGATGGCCTTGAGGAAGGCGCGGGATGAGATGGTAGCCGCCGTGATGGCATCTACGTCTCCTCCGTCTTTGGATACAACCAGACTACCGGCTTTGCGGCCGATGATGTTCTGACCGGGTTTGTCGGCGTTCTTGAACCAATGCGTCATGTGCGAACCCAGACCCGGAGTCTCCTGATGCTCGAGGATCTCGTAACCCAGGATGTTGCCTTCCGCATCGAAGCCTACCATCACGCGGATCTGACCGCCGAAACCGTCCACTGCCGCCTCGATGGCTGTGCCGCCTTCGTGACCGGCCAATACGGCTTGTTTGGCAGCCTCCTGTTTGGCTATCTTCTGTGCATTGATGCTGTCCAGGGTCAGGATATATACGCCTGCCAAAGCGCCTGCAGCCACCATCGAGATGATCACCAGGCTCAGCACCATGTTCTTGAATGTACTTTCTAACTTTGCCATAGTTCTACCTCCTTATTTTTTCTTCTCGCCGAAACGTTGCGGGCGGAACTTGTTCAACAATGGAACGCAAGCGTTCATGATCAGGATGGCGAACGACATACCTTCCGGGTATGCACCCCATGTACGGATCACCATCATGATGAAGCCGATGCCGATACCGAAGATGATCTTGCCGCAAGCGGACATAGGGCTGGTCACATAATCGGTGGCCATGAAGAAGGCACCCAGCATCAGACCGCCGGTGAGCAGTTCATATCCGATGTACTCACATGTACCCAGACCCTCCGGCAGCGCACCGCACCAACCTGTGCAGGCTGCGAACAGGGCAACGGTCGCGATGATGGAAACAGGAATGTGCCAGGTGATTACGCGCGTACAAATAAGGAATATACCGCCGATGATCAGTGCCAGAGCGCAGACCTCACCAAGCGAACCGCCCATCGCACCCAGCAGCGCGTCCTTGAAAGCCGGCAGCTGGTCAATCACACTGCTGTCGCCTGTCTTGACGATATGCTTGAGGTAATAGAGCGGGGTAGCGCCCGTCTCTGCGTCCAGATAACTTGTCGCAAAACCCTTGGCTACCGGCCAGGTGGTCATCTGAGCCGGGAAAGAGATCAACAGGAACACACGTCCCACCAATGCGGGGTTGAACGGGTTCTGACCCAGACCGCCGAACGTCATCTTGCCTACACCAATCGCTACTATCGCACCGATGAGTACGATCCACCAGTCAATGCCGGAGGGCAGGTTGAAGGCCAGCAGCAGACCGGTCAGCACTGCAGACAGGTCACCTATCGTCTGTTTTTGCTCCTTGAGCAGGAAACGGCTGATAACCCACTCCGTGCAAACGCACGCCAGCACGCTGATAGCCGCTGTGATGAGGGCACCCCAGCCGAACTCGAGCACGGATACCACGTAGGCCGGCAGCAGCGCTAGAATGACTAAGAGCATATTCCGGCGGACACTGTCACCACTATGCGCGTGCGGCGCCGGAGTTACAAGTAATTGTTTCATATCTATTTGATTTTCAATTTTCAATTTTCAATTTCCAATTACTTCGCAGCAGCACGCTCGCGAAGAATAGCTCCCACTTTGGCTTTGCCGGGACGGATGCCGTCCAGCAGGCGGCGGTGAGCCGGACATACGAATACGCAGCAGCCGCAGTCGATGCAGTCCATGACGTCGTGCTTCTCCATCTCGTCGTACATCTCCAGCTCGTTCAGACGTTGGAGCAGGAACGGCTCCAGACCCATCGGACAAGCCTGTACGCACTTGCTGCAGCGGATGCAGTTCTCTTCCTCGGGACGGATGCTCTCCGCTTCGCAGAGGAACAGCAGACCGCTCAGACGCTTGTTAGCCGGCATGCCTTCCGTATGATCCATCGCACGACCCATCATCGGACCGCCGCCGATGATCTTGCCCGTGTCGGCAGGTACACCGCCGGCAAGCGCAATCACCTCGTCTATCGGAGTACCGAAACGAACACTGTAGTTGCCCGGTTTGAGCACTTTCTTGCCCGTCACGGTCATCACGCGGCTGATGAGCGGCTTGTTCTTCTGTACCGCTTCGTATACGGCGTAGATAGTGGCTACGTTGTCCACTACCGCACCCACCTCGATAGGCAGCGCACCGCTCGGTACCTGACGCCCGATACATGCGTCTATCAGCTGCTTCTCGCCGCCTTGCGGATATTTGAGCTGCAGCGGAATAACCTCGATGCCTAATTTGCTCTGAGCCAGTTTGGTCATATGCTCGATCGCATCTTTCTTGTTGTTCTCGATGCCGATGATGGCGCGGTCAACACCCAGCGCTCTTTTCAGGATCTCGATACCGATGATGATCTCTTCGCCGTGCTCCAGCATCAACTGATGGTCGCAGGTCAGGTACGGTTCGCACTCCACGCCGTTCACAATCAGCACGTCGGCTTTCTTGCCCGGAGGGGGAAGCAGCTTGACGTGGGTCGGGAAGCAGGCACCGCCCAAACCGACGATACCGGCTGCGGCGATCTTGTCAATGATGGCTTTCGGGTCCAGTGTGCACGAACGGAGGATATCCGGTGTGCGGTCGATCTCCGGCAGCCACTCGTCGCCTTCAACGTCGATGAAGATGGCCTGACCCGGTGCCCCCCATGCATCCTTCCAGTCGCCTATCTTAGTCACCGTTCCGCTGACAGGAGAGCAGATGTTCGCACTGACGAAACCGCCTGCCTTGGCCAATAGTTCGCCTACTTTCACTTTCGCTCCGACTGCCACCACCGCCTGAGCCGGTGCACCGATGTGCTGGACCAGCGGGATGATTGCCTGCTTCGGCAGCGGGCACTCCGTGATGGGCTGGTGTGCGGAGAATTGTTTGTTGTCATGCGGATGAACTCCGCCTATTTTAAATGTTCTCATAAGCTAACTGATTACGTTTTTCTCGGAAAAACCATGTTCATTGTTTAACGTATCCCCAGTGCAAGCGGGAAAATAGCTCTCGGCGTCGGCATCGCTTTGATCTTCGCAGCGATGGCCGGATCGAAGCCTTTCTTCTCACCGTCTGAAGCAGGTCCGCTCTCGCTGCCGGCGGACTGTTCGTCACTCGGCGTTAAGATCTTCTTCACTTCGTCCATCGTGGGCTCGCCTCCGACAGGACAGCCTAAACCATCCGTGTTGCCTGCTTTCACGCAAGCTTCCGCAAAATTACGGCAACCGGCAAATCCGCATCCGCCGCAGTTGGCTCCCGGCAGAACGGCCGTCACCAAGTCAATGCGCGGATCTTCTTCCACTTTGAAGTACAGACTGACTACATACAGCAGGCACGCTGCCAGGAATGCAATCACACCCAATACTCCCATTGAAATCAGAATTAAATTCATACTTATCTATAATTTTTTATTAGTTCGCAAAAAACGTATCTTTCATCTCAGATTTTCCTCGCAATGAACGTAAACTGCTTCTGCAGCCGTCCTCGGAACAGGCTCAGCACCAAATAGTACAACGCAATGCCGCAAAGGGACAGCGAACCTACGATCGCTTCGCTCCAGTCTGTGACGAAATCCAGAACGGCTATCACGGCCAGCATCACGGCGAACGGTGCTATATACGCCACTAAAACCGCTTTCCAGGCCATCCGCTCGCGTACCTCCACTTCCACACGGTCGCCGGCGGTCATAGGCTCGGTCATCTGACATCTGACGTCGGATAACTGACGGCTCTCGCTCGATACGCACATGTTTCTCGCTTTGCACGCCGAGCAGGCACTGGTCTGCACAATCTCCACGTGCGCCGTTCCGCCCTCCACGCGCGTCACTACTCCTTCATGTCGTATCACTTCTTCCATCTTCGATGACCTTCTCACAGATTAGCGTGCAAAATTACTAATAATTTTTCATATATGCAAATATTTCACAATTTTTTGCGTATTGTTGTCAATTTTTCTACAATGGCGTCAATATGGCGTTTGTCAATTTTTCGGCTCTTTGGGATAGTTTCTGCATGGTTAATGCATGTTTTCTGCATGTTTTCTGCTGTTAGGTATCAAAAAAAGTGTGCCGTTTAAGACACACTTTCTTATCGTTCTGACCGGTACTCAAATCCGCTCCAGGTTCTGCAGACGGATCCATCCTTCGTTGTTGCCGACGCGGATGTTGCACCAATCGCCGAGCGTCTCGCGGATAGTCACTTTCGTGCCCTCGTGGATGGTGAACAGGTCGGTGCCCGAGCGGTCGGGGGATGACTTGGCGTTCACCACACCCTGCGTGATGACGGCCTCATTGCGCAGACTGTCCCGTTGGTGCAGGGAGCGGGCGTTGAGGCCCGATACCAGCGAGAAGAGCAAAGCGATCCATGCCGTGTAAAAAGCCGTTTTGCGCACACGGGCTTCGCCGCCCAACAGGAAAAGCAGAATACCCGCTAATGCCAAGATGAACAGCGCGATGGAGAGGATCGTCCAGGTACTCTCGCGCAGACGGTTGCGGAGCGACCGGGCCCAGACGGACAGGAAGAAATCCTGCTCGACGATATTATCCGTGATGCGGCTCTGCGCAAAAGCGAGGTTGTACTTCGCATCCGGGTAATCGGGACGCAGACGCAGGGCACGCTCGTAGCATAAGATGGCCTGTGCCAACTCCCCTTGCTTGAACTGCGCGTTGCCTAAGTTGTAATACAGCGTGGCATCCGGCTGTTCGGCCAGCAAGGCCTCGTACATAGCCGCCGCTTCCTCGTAACGCCCGTCCGCATAAGCGGCATTGGCGGCGTCAAAATCACTCTGCGCATAGGCTAACGGCCAGTAACACACAGCCAATAGCCAAACTATCAATCGTTTCATATCTTCTGGTCTTCTAAGTTGTTAATCAAATTCGTTGTGGCGGTGTACAGGTCTTCCATCGCGTGGTCGGTACTCGGCGCGTAGCGTGCGAACTCGGCCGTACTCAGCACGTTCTTCACCTCCGCAATCAGCGTCTCGCTCACGCCTTTCTGCGCGAGGATGGAGGCGATATTATCCTTGTTGAGTTCCGCGGTCGAAATGGACAGACGGTCGCTCAGATAACTCCATGCCGCACGTTCGATCTCCGCATAGAAGGCATTTTTGTCATTCGCTTTCAGTGCCGCGGATGCCACTTTCAGACGTTTCTGTGCCACTTTGTTGGCATGTTTGTACCGTACGCGGGTGATGTCCGCGTTCTCCTTGATCTGCTTGCGCAGTACCACCAGCACGATACCGGCCAGAATAAGCGGTACTGCGTACCACAGCCAAATCCATTCATAATTGTGAATTGTGCATTGTGCATTGTGCATTTTTATTGGCTTGGTGTCAATATACCGGATGTCCGTACCCAACTGTTTGATGTCCTCTTTCTGCGTGTAGGAAATGACCTGGCCTTCACCATTCTCACCGTTGGTACCGTTGGCACTGTTTCCACGCTTCACATGAATAGTGTATTCCGGTGTGCTGAGCGTTTTGTAGGCCTTGTCGTCTATGTCGAAATAACTGAACTTGACCGCTGGAATGACGTACTCGCCTGCGCTGCGCGGAATAGCCAGATACTCAATCGATTTGGTGCCACTTACGCCTGCCGTGGTGGTCTTGAAGTTATTGGTCACTTTCGGGTCGTAGGGCTCGAATCCTTCCGGCCAGTCGATAGCCGGAGTCTTGACCAGCTTCATGTTTCCGGAACCGGATATATCCAGTTTGATGGTCACCGCCTCGTTCGCCTGCAGCTCCGTCTGCGAGATGGACGGCGTCAGGTTGAACTTGCCCACACCTCCGGAGAAACCGGCCGGTTTGCCGCCGGGCAGCGCCGCTACATGAATAGTCACACCCGGAGCGGTGATTGCCTTTGTCACGTTGGTGTACGTGCCGAAGAAATCATCAAAAATGCTCCGCACGCGTTGCTGGGTCTGCACCCGCATCACCACTTCAAATCGCGCCGGATCAATGGCGATGTCTCCCGAGTGTTGAGGATAGAGGATAGTGCGATAGAGCACCGCCGTCTGGTAGTTACGGCCGTTGTAGTGCTCCAGCTCCGTTTGTATCTCCCCTTGCTCCATCTCCTGCTTGAGGAAGCCCGTGAACTCCGGCAGCTTGATGTTGTTCGTCAACTGTGCCACGTCCACGTTCGCGAAATAGAGCTTGTACGTGATCATCAGCGCTTCCTGTTCATGAACACGCGTCTTGGTGGCTATCGTCCGCACAAACAGGTTCTCCGCCGTGGCTTGGTTGGCCTGACTGGACTGGCTCTGCTGGTTGGCCTGACCCGTCTGATCCTTTCCTTGAGCGGCGGGACGGGAGGAACTTCCGGCCGGTTCATCCTCCGGCAGCACCTGGATACGCACGCCGTTGGACTGCACTTGGTTGCCGTCCGCCTTGACCGTTGCGGGACCGATAGTGAACGTGCCCGCTTTCTTCGCCATCAGCGTGTACGTGTACGTCTGCTCGAACGTCGATGTACGCCGGCCGTTCACAAATGACGTACTGCTGCTCGTGCTCGTGTACGGACCTGCCAGATAGTCGAAATCCGTGAACTCCGGCGCACGCAAGTCCCGGCTGCGATGGTTGATGCTGTAGGTTAACTGGAACGGTTTGCCTACGATAACCTGCGCCGGCGCCTGTGCCTTAAACACAATCTCATCGGCATAGCCCGTGAAGGCGATGCCGACAAATAAAACTATAGATAATATCTTTTTCATACGTATTTGTGTAATTTGAATTTTCCTTGAGCAGATTTGGCTTCCACGGTAAGGGAGTTATGGGGTCCATAATGACCGGACCGAAAAGCCGGAGATACCAAGGAAAAGCAAATCCTTACCACTCTTTCTCAACACGGCGCTTCTTCCCCTGCTGCCGCTGCAACTTCTCCTGCGTGTCCTGCTCGTCCTGCTCCAGCGCCTGCAGAATCTGCTCGGCCGTCTCTTTGTCCATCTGGTCCTCGCTCTGCTGCGCTTCCTGCTCCTCTTGCTGTTGCTGCTGGTTCTGCTGTTCTTGCTGTTCTTGCTGCTGTTGCTCTTGCTGGTCCTGCTTGTCCTGTTTCTGGTCTTGGTTCTGCTGCTGTTGCTGCTGTTGCTGTTGTTGCTGCAACATCTCCATCGCCTTGACTAAGTTATACCGCGTGTCATTGTCTTTGGGATTGGCGCGTAGCGACTCCTGATAGGCCGCCACCGCCTTGTCGTACTGCTGTTGTGCAAACGCGCAGTTACCGATGTTATGCATTGTTTTGGCATAACGCTCGCTGTCCTCTTTCTTGTCCAAGGTCTTGGCCGCCGTCTCAAAAGCCGACTGCGCATCGGCGTACTTGTCCTGACGGAACAGCGCGTCGCCGAGGTTGTACTGCGCCTCGTAACTGTTCCTGTTCGTCTCCAGGCCGCGGCGGTAGTTCACCTCCGCCTCCGTGAAGTTCTGCTTCTTGTATTCGCGGTTGCCTTTCCGTACGTCACCCGCCTCTCTCTGCGCATAGAGAGAGGAATATGCGAATAGTATGATAGTCAATATGCTTATTACCTTTTTCATAGCATGTCAGTCTTTTGTCTTTTGTTCTTACTCCTTCTCCCCGAAAATATCCCATCTCATCAGGGATTTGTTCTTTCGGTTGAAGATGAAGAAATCAATCACCAGCAGTAGCAAAGCGATGAGCGCGAAGCTCTGGAACTGCTCGTTATAATCCGTATACGTAGTGGCCTCTATCTCCTGGGTTGCCAACTGGTCCAGCTCTTTCTGGATAGCCTTGGTGGCGGTGTTGGTGTTGTCGCAGCGGACATAGATACCTCCGCCTGCCTGTGCTATCTCGCGGCACATCTCTTCGTTCAACTTGCTCACCACGACATTCCCCTGACGGTCTTTCATGAAGTTGTTCGTTCCCGGAACGGGAATAGGCGATCCTTCGGGTTTGCCGATACCCACCACTAATACTCGGATGCCGGCCTCTTTGGCGCGCTGGGCAACCGCCTTGGCGTCGTCCTCGTGGTTCTCGCCGTCGGTGATGAGGATGATGGCTCGACTCGCGTCACTCTGTTCGCCGAAACAGCGGATGCTCGTGTTCAGCGCCGCACCGATGGCCGTTCCCTGAGTCTTGATGAGGTCCGGTTTGATGGAATTGAGAAACATCTTCGCCGACACATAATCACATGTGATAGGCAGTTGCACGAACGCGTCGCCGGCGAACACCACCAGACCAACCTTGTCGTTCACCATGTTGTCCATCAGTTTGCTCAACATCTGTTTGGCGCGGTCCAGACGGTTAGGCGCAACGTCCTCCGCCAGCATCGAATTGGATATATCCAGCGCCACGATTGCCTCGATGCCCTGCCGTTTCTCGGTCCGTTCGCTCTGACCGAACTGAGGTCTCGCCGCGGCAATGATGAGCAGCGTCAGAGCCAACGTCACAATGCTGAACTTGACCGTCGGACGCACACGGCTCGCATTGGGCATCAACTGCTCCATCAGCTCCGCATCGCCGAACGCCTCCAACTGGCGCCGTTTCCTGCGCGTGTACCATATATAGGCTGCTATGAAAACCGGTATCGTCACCAGTAGCCACAAAACTTCTATATTTGCAAATCTGAACATAAATCGTCAATAAATTTCAATCGTCAATCAATCGTAAATCGTAAATCGTAAATCGTAAATCGTCCAATCGTAAATCGTCCAATCGTAAATCGTCCAATCGTCAATTACTAATCGTGCGCAGCACAAAATAGCGCAATACAACTTCCAGCAGCAGGCACACTAACGCCGCAATCAGGAACGGAGCGAAGTTCTCCGTGTGCTTGCTGTATTCGCGGACACGCAGCTTGGTTTTCTCCAACTGGTCAATCTGTTCGTAGATGCGTTTGAGGCTGCTGTTGTCCGTCGCGCGGAAATACAGTCCTCCGGTCGTCTCCGCGATCTTGCGCAGCGTGCCTTCGTCAAACTCCGAATCCATCGTCACGTACTGCACGCCGATGGGCGTGTGAACCGGCACACGCGTCTGACCGTAACTGCCGACACCCACCGTATACACGCGGATACCGAACGTACGTGCTATCTCTGCCGCCGTCTGCGGGTCGATGTCGCCGCGGTTGTTGCTTCCGTCCGTCAGCAGGATTACCACTTTCGATTTCGTCTGACTGTCCTTCATGCGGTTCACCGCATTGGCCAGACCCAGACCGATCGCCGTTCCGTCCTCTATCATGCCGTATTCCACCGACTTGAACAGATTGATGAGCACCGCGTGGTCCGTTGTCAGCGGACACTGCGTGAAACTCTCGCCGGCGAAAACCACCAGACCGATCTGGTCGTTAGGACGGGCAATCACGAAGTCCGACGCCACTTGTTTGGCGGCCTCCAGACGGTTCGGCTTCAGGTCCTCCGCCAGCATCGTACCGGATATATCCAGCGCCATCATGATGTCGATACCTTCCGTGCTCTCCGATGACCAGCGGTTGGTCAATTGCGGACGGGCCAACGCCACACTCAGCAGGGTCACCACCGCCACACGCAGCACAAACGGCACGTGCAGCAGCCATATACGTATACTCTTCGGCTGTGCTGCCAGAGTGCTTGTGTCACTGATCTGAACACTCGCGTCCGATTTGCGCAGCTCGTACACGTACCAGCCGATGATCGGAACTAACAGAAGCAGCAAAAACAAATATCCCGGATTAGCAAATGTCATAATCTTTCATCATTAAGCAACCTTGGTTGCGTCACCATTTTCATCATTAATAACGTCCTTTGTCTCATTGACAAACTCATATGCGGTGGTCAGCGCGCGCTCGTTCTCGTCGGGTGTCGTGTGCCACTTGGCGAACTTGACGAGATCCGCTAACTGCAGCATCTTGCGCAACTTCTCATAGAGCGCTTTCCCGTCATTAAGCGAAGCGTCACCATTTGCACCGTTAAGCGAAGCGTTCAATAAGATGGGCTTCAACTCCCGTAGCGTCTCGTCACTCGTCTTCTCCGTGCTCTGCACGTCAAAACGCCTGCCGATATATTCACGCACGACATCCGTCAGATCGGTCTGATACTCTTTCACCTTGCCGTCCCTCCAGATCTTCGCCTCCTTGATCGCATCCAGTTTTTCTAACGCCACCTCATCCGCAGGCCGAAGCAGTTCCGGATTGACCTCTTCCTCTTCGGGTTTGCGGTTCTTCTGGTACCATTGCCATAAATACCACAGGCCGGCAGCCAGCAGCAGAAGGCCGATTGCCAGCAATACCCACCGGAAGATGCCCCACCACCAGATAGGCGCTTTCTCGATGTCCTTGATGTCGGTGATGGCAAGCGAACTGTCCACTTCGAACGGTTGTATCACGTTCAGCGCCAACGGATCGGTCCGGAACGTGTCCTCTCCGCTTGCGAAAGCGATCTCGTTAATCGAAAAAAGGCTGTCCTTGAACGATGTCAGCGTCAGGTACTGGTTCAACTGCACGCGGCCGTCATTCAGACGAAGCGTGTCCACAATCGTCCGGTCCACGATCTCGATCCCGTCCTGCAGCGTCTCGCCGAAAACCGGCCAATCCACACGTTCCTGCGCCTCCTGAGTAACTTGCAAGTGCAGATCCGTCTGGTCTCCGATCATCAGCGTCGTGCTGTCGATGGAAGCAGAAACGATGATAGCTAATAATAGATTGAACATATATATTAGTCTTTATTCTTTTAGCAGGCCAAAGCCTGCGGTCTTTACTCTTTTAGCGAGTGTGACGAGCGGTCTTAATGCGCAAACAGGCGCATTAAAGCCTTCACATAGTCTTCATCCGTCCGCATACTTATATGGTTGATGCCCGTTTTCGTGTACACGGTCTCCAACGCCGCCTGTTGGTCACGCCATGCCTGTCCGTACGCGTTCCGCACGGAACTCAGACTGGTGTCTGCCCATACACGCGCACCCGTCTCCGGGTCACGTACCTTGAGCAGGCCTACATCCGGCAGCTCCGCATCCCTACGGTCATATATCTGTATGGCACTCAGGTCATGCTTCCGCGCGGCAATCACGATAGGTGCCACGTGATAGCCGATTCGGTCTGTGTTCTGTCTTCTGTCAGCGTAGCGCTCTGTATTCCATCCGATAAAATCGGATATCAGGAACGCCGTACAACGCCGCTTCTGCGCGTTCGTCAGGAATTGCAGCGCCGCGTTGATATCGGTTCCGTGATGTTCCGGCTCGAAACTCAGCAACTCGCGGATGATATGCAGCACATGGCTCTTGCCTTTCTTGGGAGGAATGAATTTCTCTACCTGGTCGGAAAAGAAGATCACACCCACCTTGTCGTTGTTCTCAATGGTGGAGAAGGCGAGCGTCGCGGCTACTTCGGCCATCGTGTCACGTTTCATCTGGCTCACCGTACCGAAGTTACGGCTGCCGCTGACATCGACGAGCAGCATCACCGTCAGTTCACGCTCTTCCTCGTACACCTTGATATACGGTCGGTTCATTCGGGCCGTGACGTTCCAGTCTATCGACCGCACATCATCACCCGGCTGGTACTCACGTACCTCGCTGAAGGCCATACCACGACCTTTGAACTGGCTGTGGTATTCGCCTGCGAAGATGTTCCGACTCAAACCGTGGGTCTTGATCTCTATCTTCCGAACTTTTTGTAATAACTCTTCACTGGTCATAATTCTAGGGATTAAAGACCGGTCTTCGACCTGACAGAATACAGAGTACAGACTGATTTACTATCCTCTAAAACATAATAGGTCTGTGTTCTGTCAGCGTAGCGGTCTGTACTCTGTCAGCGTAGCGGTCTGTACTCTGTCAGCGTAGCGGTCTGTTAAGGCACTTGAACAGCGTTTAGAACCTCTGTGATAATATCCTCCGTCGTCACATTGTTCGCCTCTGCCTCATACGTCAGGCCGATACGATGACGCAGCACGTCGTAGCATACCGCACGTACATCTTCCGGCGTCACGTAGCCTCTCCTATGAATAAACGCGTACGCGCGTGCTGCCTTCGCCAGATTGATGCTGGCACGCGGACTGCCGCCGAACGCAATCATCTGTTTCAGGTCCTTCAGACCGTACTCTTCCGGCTGGCGCGTCGCAAACACAATGTCCACGATGTATTTCTCGATCTTCTCGTCCAGGTACACTTCCTCAACGATCTTGCGGGCTTTGATGATGTCGTCCGTGCTCAGGATTGGCAGCACGGTCTTCTTCTCCGCAGCGATGTTCTGACGGATGATGGCCTGCTCCTCCTCTTTCTTCGGATAACCGATCACCACTTTCAGCATGAAACGGTCGGTCTGTGCTTCCGGAAGAGGGTAGGTGCCTTCCTGCTCGATAGGGTTCTGAGTCGCTAATACAAGGAACGGATTGTCCAACTTGAACGTCTGCTCGCCGATCGTCACTTGTCTTTCCTGCATCGCCTCGAGCAACGCACTCTGCACTTTCGCCGGAGCACGGTTGATCTCATCAGCCAGCACAAAATTAGCGAAGATAGGACCGCGTTTGATCTTGAACTCTTCACTCTTCTGGCTGTAGATCTGCGTACCGATCACATCGGCAGGCAACAGATCCGGCGTAAACTGAATACGGCTGAAATTAGCCTTGATAAGGTCGCTTAAGGTCTTGATTGCCAATGTCTTTGCCAATCCCGGCACACCTTCCAACAGAATATGTCCGTCGCTCAACAGACCGATCAACAAACTCTCAACGAGGTGTTTCTGACCGACAATCACTTGGTTCATGCCTAACGTCAAGGCATCTACAAACGAACTCTCGCGCTCCACGCGCTCTTGCAGTTCTCTGATATCCACTGGATTTTGCATAGTATAATGTATATTATAATTTTCCGAAAAATTATCATACAAAAACTGTGCCAAACCATCCTCTTTGTGCTCGTTTCTTCCTCTTTCTGCCTCTTTTGTCTCTCTTCTTTGTCTTTTTTCCTTCTCCATCCGCCAATCTTGGCGGCATCCCTCCCGCATGGCCTCTCCATCCGCCAATCTTGGCGGCATCCCTCCCGCATGGCCTCTCCATCCGCCAATCTTGGCGGCATCCTCCCCGCATGGCTCTCTATCCGCCAATCTTGGCGGCATCCTCTCCGCATGGCTCTCCATCCGCCAAGCTTGGCGGCATCCCTCCCCGCATGGCTGATCGTGGTCACGTATTGCAAAAAAACACCCTTTTTCTCATTTTTATTTGCATATGTCAAATATTTTTTGTACCTTTGCACCGTCAAAACTTCAACCCTCCAGTATTATATATTACTTATATAATACAAACCTGTGAACCTCCCCCAATTAGTGCGTGATAAGTGCGTGATAAGTACGAGATAAGTGCGAGATAAGTGCGTGGTAAGTGCGTGGTAAGTACGAGATTTTCGAATCAATCACGGACTAATCACTAAGTCAATACCATCTAAACATCCCATCATATGGCTAAGATCAAACACAACCCTCACATCGAAGAGATAATAGGCGCTCACTCGAAGAACGGAACCGTCGAGCGCCGGAAGACCTTCCGTGACTTCGACGGCAACGTCACCAGAGTGGGCCGCCTGGAGGCCTATATCCCCAATCCCCGCAACTACAAAACCACCCCTGTCATGATCCGAGAGCGGGCTAACATGACCGCCTTCGGAAACGCCTCTCACCTGGCGCAGGAACTCATCAATGCCGTCAAATTCAAAACACCCCTTCCGGAAGAAAAAAAGACCCTCCTGGACTCATACATGACCCGCTTCTACGCCCAGCTCAATGGCAAACCGGACCCCATAGCACCCAAAGACAAGGACGGCGAATACCTCATCTACAGCCGGCCGGACAACTTCATCCGCGCCGTCATTCGGAAGGAGCATCCCGAACTGTAGGTCCTGCTTTCATTAAATCTTAAAATTTGTACATTTTGCTAACTTCATTTGGCAACACTCTTTAGAGTGATGCTTAATAATCGTGTACTTTTTCATAAAAGAGGGTATTGTGCACTTGACAAAAAAGCAGTAATTTTGCACCCGATAAAAAATGGGCTTTTTTGAACCCTGAATATGAATAAAAGAATTATAAATATTAATATGAGTACATTTTTACAAAAAGCATACATCGTGGGTGCGTTCTTATGGCTGCCGGTGATGATGTGTGCGCAACAGGTATCGAACTCTAATTTTGAGGACTGGAGCGGTGCGGCGTTTGACGGCAACCCCCAACCAAAGGGATGGAATGCCTCCAACGTGACACAATTTGGTTTCAAGTTCAATTTCGCCCATAAGGAAGCCGGCCATGACGGCGGCTTCTCCATGATGGTTCAGGACCAGGATGTCGGTGCTGCCGGTATTACGGAGACCAGTCCGGGTTATTTCGCCTTGGGGCAGCCGTGGGTATATGTGCCCAGCTTGACGGAGGTGTCCAAAGCATCGGCGGGTACGTCGGGGGGTATAGACTGGAAGCACCGCCCGGACTCGATGTCCGTATGGATCAGGCGTACCGGTAATAACACGGACAAGGAGGATTTCTACCTCCTCTATTATTCCTGGACAGGTACCGCCAAAGGTGAGAAATACAAGGCCAAAAACGGTAGTTGTACCTCCCACTCGGAGACCAACGAGGAGTCGGATATCCGTCTCGAGCTGAACGGCAACGAGTGCGGTACCGCGCAGAAAGCCACACAGATCGCCGAAGGTATGTGGCGTGAGAAAAAGACCTACGCCAACTGGACCAATATACGCGTCCCGATCTACTATTTCAACAATGAGGAACCGACGAAGATGAACATCATCTTCTCCGCCTCCAACTATCCCAACTACCGTGCCAACAGCGGTCTCTACACCGGTAACTCCCTCTACGTCGATGATGTGGAACTCATCTATGCCTCTTCCATCCAGAAACTCTATATAGGCGGCAAGGAGTGGAAGGGTTTTGACCCGAATAGCACGGACGTCCAGACGTATTCCCTGGGCGAGACGGCTACCGAGATACCGGAAATAACGGCGCGTCGTGGTGCCGGTTCGCTGACCAACGCCCACGGCAAGACCGTCTCTTTCCCAGGTCGTGACCTCTCCGGTTCGGAGATAACCGTCACCAAGGGTGACCTCGTCTCCCAGCCGACGACCATCACGGTCAAAGCCGGAGACGGCAAGTCCACCACCACCTATCGTATCCAGTTCCAGCGTTCGGCCAGCACCAACGCCACCCTGGCGGAGCTCATCGTGAATGGTGAGCCGATTGCGGATTTCCGCCCGGGACAGACGACCTATAACGTCGAGCTGCCTTACGGCACCACTGCGGCGCCCGTCGTGACCTATACCCTCGCCGAGGACGGCCAGACGGCCACAGTAACCCAGGCGTCATCTCCCACCGGCACGGCCACCATCGTCGTCACGGCGGCGGACAAGGCCACCAGGAAGACCTACACCATCCATTTCAGCGTCGGCCGGCTCACCGACGTCACCCTCAAGGACATCAAGGTGAACGGCAAGTCCATTCCGGGCTTCTCTCCTTCCCAGACCATCTACAAGGTCTCGCTACCAGTAGGTACCACCACGTTGAAAGTGGAACCCGTTTCCGCGTATCCGGCCGGCGAACAGACCATCGTCATCACGCCGTCCACCATGCCTACGGGAGATGCCATCAACGGAACCACCGTACAGGTCACGGTCTCCGCACCCGGCAGCACCTCATCCAAAGTGTATAAACTGACTGTCAAGATAGAGGAGTCGTCGTACTCCTACTTGGCGGACCTCCAGGTGAGCGGCGATCAGATTTCCGACGTCAACCCCGCCCAACCCGGCAACAGCACCGCCCTGGCCTTCGATCCCGAACTGACTACCTACTACGTCAATCTCAAGATGGGTACCAAGACCATGCCGCAGATACTCTACACACCGGGTGACGAGTTCCAGACCATCACCAAGGAGGACGGCGGCATCGACGGTACCACACGTATCAGCGTCGTAGCCGGTAACAAATCCGACCAGACGGTCTATAAACTCGTCTTCTCCACCGCCAAATCGGAGATATCCACCTTGGCGGGCATCAACATAGACGGCAAACCGCTGGAGGGTTTCTCACCTGACATCACCAACTATAGTTACGTCCTGCCGGTCGGCACCACCACGCTGCCCGAGATCGAACCCGTCGCACACGATGAGTTCCAGGAGATCACTATGGTCACCGGTGGCGTCAACGGCAAGACACGTATCTCCGTAACGGCCGGCAACGGTAGCACCACCAATTATTATATCGATTTCTCGGTTTCCACCTATAGCGACAACACGCTCAAAAGCCTCTCTGTCGAAGGCTATGACATCGGCTTCGAACCCGAGACGAACGAGTACTGGGTCAACCTCGCCCAAGGGACTACCGTACTGCCGAAAGTGACCTACGAACTCCAGGATCCGGCCTTCCAGACCGTCAGCGAACGGCCCGTTACCGGACTAACCGGAGACTATAAGATCACCGTCCGTCCGCAGAGTGGAGCCAGTCGTACGTATATCATCCACTTCACCCTCGCCACCTCGTCCAATACGCAACTGGCGATGATCTACGTGGATGGTGCCCCATTGGCGGATTTCCACCCGGACACCCTTCACTACACCATCGTGCTGCCCGAAGGCGTCAGCACCATCCCGGCCGTCACCTTCGACAAGGCCGAAGCTGGCCAGCGTGTCCTCAGCGTCCTGGAGAACAAAGTGCAGATCATCACCGTCACCGCCGAGAGCGGCGCCAAACGTGAGTACACCGTCACCTTCATCGTCCAGGTCTCGCAGAACGCCTTCCTCGACATGATCTATCTGGACGGTGAACCGCTGCCCGGTTTCCGCAAGGACTCCCTCAACTACAGCTTTGTGCTCGCCGGAGTCACCTGTCCGGCGGTCACCGTCGACAAAGCCGCAGGCCAGCAGGTAACCATCGTCACTCCCTATGCAGCCGGTCGTGCCACCGTCATGGTCAAACCCGAAGAGGGTGCCGCCAATACCTATACGATTGATTTTGAGGCCATAGCGCCTGCATCAGCACGCTTGGCGGGAATCCTCGTCAACGGTGTCGCACTCGAGGGATTCAGTCCTGACAAGACCGCCTACAGCCGTACCTACGAAGGCGCCCTGCCCGAGGTGGCCGGAGTGCCCGATTATGCGGAGCAGACTGTCAAAGTGCTGTGGAAGGATTCGGTGGCTTGGATACACGTGCAGGACACCACCGGCAACACTGCGGCCTACAGCATAGCTTTCTCACACACCCTCTCAGCCAACCATGCTCTGGAGGCTATCTACGCCGACGGCGTGCTCATCGATGGCTTCGATGCCGCAACGTTGACCTATGATTATACACTGCCTGCCGGCAGTACCTATCCGGTCCTCAGTTACAAGGCCGCATCGGAGGCGCAAGTGGTCTTCTTCGGCCAGTTGGCGGCCGGACAATGGGGTATCTCCGTCATCGCCGAAGATGGAACGAAAGCGGACTATACCGTCCGATACACCATCGCCAAGTATAATGACGCCACCCTCAAGAACATCATCGTGGAGGGTTACACGCTGCCGTTTGAGCCGAACACCTTCTCGTATGATCTCACCATTGACGAAGGCGCCCTTCTGCCGCAAGTCACGGTGGAGACACGCGACGGACAGACCGTCATGATCACCAATGCGAACGACACACACCAGCAGATCAACGTCTTCGCCGAGAGCGGAGACACGCACACCTATATAATCGCGTACGCGCGTAAGAAGAGCAACAACGCCTTCCTTGCGGATATACTCATCGACGGCGTGAGCATCGAGGGCTTTGATCCCAACACTGCTGACTATGTGGATTCTATCCCTTGGCGGAGCAAGTTTGTGCCCAACGTCTTCCCCGTGGCGCAACTGTCCAACCAGACTGTCACCACATGTTTCTGCCGCCCGGATGGAGTGACACGGATCCGCGTAGAGGCGCAGGACGGTACCACACGAGACTATTCGGTGGCATTCCCGGTACGCAAGTCCGCCAATACACGCCTGGGAGACCTATACCTCGATTCCGAGGAACAGGAGATAGCCTTCCTGCCCGACAAAACCGATTATGTAGTGACGATGCCGTATACCGCTACCGCCTGCCCAAAGATCATCTACGACAAGGATGAACCCGAGCAGCGCATTGATTTCATCTCACGTCCGCTCGGACAGGCGTCGGAGATCACTGTTACGGCGGAGAACGGAGACACACGCACGTACTCTATCCTGTTCCAGCGCGAAGTACTCGGCACGCCCAACCAACTGGCCAAGATACGTATCGTCGAACTGGATCAGGAACTCAACCTCAACCCCAAGACCAAACGTGATTTTGATATCGAACTGCCCTTCGGCGCCCGCTCGATGACCGTCGAGTATGAGAAAGCCTACGAGCAGCAGACCGTCTTCATCCAGCCCGGAGGCGTCAATGCGCCTACCGTCATCACCGTCAAGGCTAACAACGAC
>Ga0265298_10000817_pt1 | contig 45965 bp, 29 predicted proteins | sample AusTroGonzalo_MG_3_FD_193486 | JGI IMG/M metagenome (GOLD analysis project Ga0265298, IMG submission 193486) | Bovine rumen microbial communities from tropical cattle in Woodstock, Queensland, Australia - Gonzalo_01 | ecosystem: Host-associated > Mammals > Digestive system > Stomach > Rumen ...
CAGACGATTTGGGGCGAAGGTGCGGTGTGGTATGTCGCCAATACCTTTGATTTGCCGTTGGCTATCGTCTATTATCCGGCCAACGCCAATCAGGCGGCTCCGGACCTGGAGCTGGATTTCGGTTGCAATCCCGGTCACTACGATGACCCGATTCTGTGCAGCCTTTTCTGCTCGTCGAACAGCGCCTATATCGCTTTGCCGTACAAGGAGACTCCTCCTATGTCGTATGACGGCGAAGGCAAGCCGTGCTACAAAGTGGAGTTCGGCCAGTTCTACCGCGATATGCTGCTCCAGCAGGGTATCGACTATAACGTTGAGGTGTTTGTCAAGGTGACTTTCCACGGCGGCGGCGAGATCGGCATGGTGCCTAACGCCTTCAATACCTGTATGGACGGTCAGAAGTTCATGCACCTCGGCGATACCGTACAAGTGAAGGCAAACGACAAAGAGCGTCACGTCATCGTGCCTTATATCCAATGGCAGTACGATTCGATTCGCTATGTATGGAACGGCACGGAGCCTTGTACGCTCGCTGTGGGTAGCAAATGCGATTTCGACCCGACGGCTACCAGCGATGTGATTATCGACAAGGGTACTCTCCAGCCGGGCGGCGTATTCAAAGTGTCCAGCAAACTGCTGATGGAGTATGTGGACTCGAAGAAGCACCCGAATGATGCGGGTATGTATTTCGCCAAGTTCTACAGCGCCGCTCCCGGTGTGATGAAAGTGGAGCAGATTCCCGCTCCGCCTCCTGCCGGTGGCGCAGAGCTGCTGAAGTATGGTCAGAAAACGGTGGTCAACGCCAACGACACGGCAACCGTTTATGCGATGCCGAGCAGTTGGGTGAAGGATATGCAGTTCACCACGCCGACCAACCGCGTCTTCAAGATGTACATCGGCACCACGCCTACCTTCTACACGACGGAGGCAGTGTTCACTTATCAGTTCGACAAGACGGAGGTGGGCCATGCGCTGTCGCTGTTTGAGGCGGATTTGGCTACCATCTGGGCGAAGAAACTGAAAAGCGAGAACTATCTGTATGTCCGCTTCGAATGTACAGATAATACGACCGTAATGCCGTCTTTGTGGACGCCGTCCGATTGTATCACAAAGGCAACGCGTATCAAAGCCGGTGAGCAGTTTGAAGTAGCAGCACAATCCAAAACGATATACAGTCTGTACTACGAGGAGTGGAAAAACGGCGATATGACTCTTGCATGGACCAGCGGTCAGGCAACTTGTCCGTTCTACATCGCTGACACCTGCGATGTGCCGAACTCGAACAAAGCGCCGGTTTTCTACACCGGTACTATCGGCAAACGAAACTCCTTCACCTGCAATCAGGAAGTGGTGGCTTCGTGGGCGGATTACGTAGATGCCGACGGATTCCTGTATATCCGTTTCTACTCGTCGGCGAAAGCGAAAATCACCGTGACGACGAATGCCCCCGAGGAGGCCGACCCGACTTGCGAAACATTCGACTCGGTGATGATAGTCACCGCATGGGACAGCTATGAGTGGTACGACCAGACCTACACCGAGAGTGGCAACTACACGCACGACGGTACGTTGGATCCGGAAACCGGCTGTTTGGATACGCTCTTCACCCTGCGTCTGACGGTTCGCAAGACGTCCTATGACACCGTTTCGATGACGAACTGCGACACGATTGTCTATAACTGGAAAAACTACACCGAGAGCGGCGTTTATCAGGACACTCTGATGAAGGGTAATGCGGGTCGTCTGGTGACCACCCTCTACCTGAACGTGCTGAAGTCCACGACCGAAGAACTGACCATCCGTCAGTTCACGCCGTATATCTCCGGCCAAGGCAAAACATACGATGAGTCAGGCGATTATGAGGAGCATCTGCCCAACGCGGCAGGCTGCGACTCGACGATTATCCTGCATGTGAAAATACTCACGTCGGGCGTCGATACCGTCTCCGAGACCGCCTGCGACAGCATTACGTACAACGGCGTCACATATACCGTTTCGGGTGTCTATTTCGACACCGCATACATGGAGTCCGGCGACCGCCTCGTCACGGTGCTCAATCTGACGATCCCGCACAGCTATCATAACGAACTAACGATTGCCCAGCGCGAGCCGTATTTGTCCGGCGCGGGCATCGAATACACGACCTCCGGCGTTTATACGGAGGCGGGCAAGACGACGGCAGGCTGCGACTCGGTAGTGACGCTGCGCATCACCATCATCGGAGAGAACACCGAGTATGACACCCTCTATTTCTGCAACGGCTTCAACACCCGTCATGAGGAGGTTATCGGCGAGGACCACATTCTGCGTTATGAGCCGTTCACCTATCAGTCTCCGGCGGAGTGGGATTATATGGAAGGCGTGATTGTGAAAGGCGAGGCGACGCGTTCGCTGGTAGATCTGCGCCGCGCGGAGGAGAACCTGAAGGCCCACTATGTGGACGGTCTGGAGCCTGTCGTGGGTGTGTACTGGATGCATCGTCTGCACGGCACGTCAGGCTATCAGCCGATAGAGGCGTCCGATGAGCCGCAATGGATTGGGGCCGGCACTGTGGTGGTACAGGTGCAGTTCATGTGCGGACATGTCTATCGCACCGATTTCACCACCGATGTGGAGCAGGTGGAAGCGGCGGTAGAAGCAACGAAAATAATTCGCAACGGACAGGTGCTCATTCTGCGTAACGGAGCAGCCTATACGTTGATGGGAGAAATCGTAAATATTTATGATTTATGATTTATGATTTGAGATTTGTGAAAAGACGATCTTTGATTATAGTGTTGTTGGGATTGGCAAGTATGGCAAGCGCGCAGGTGCAACCGGCTGAGATGCCGGCGCTTAGCGGATGTGAGGCGTTGCGAAAAGTGATGGGTCTGCCGTACTACTACTGCGACTGCGAAGAGAAATCGACCACGTTCGCCTTCCCGCTGGAGGAGGAGATAAAAGACACCATGTGGTACAGCGCTTCGGTGAATGACCTGAGGCAAGGAATATCCGCCTACTGGTTTGCCGATTGCTCCGTGACGCTGGAGGTGTACGCCTTCTGCACGAGCAAAGAGCCGACATTCAGCGTGACGGTTGAGCCGAACCAGATGTGCGATGTGGATGTGACGAAAATCAACCAGCAGATTGAAGAGATGGGTGAGACGGCCCGGTTGATGGCGGAGACGCTGACACCGCACATACGTGTCTATCCGAACGAGAAAGGCGGCTCGGGACGCGTCTATTGCTATCCGTACGGTCTGGGACCTATGTCCACGTGCGAAGACCCGCTACCCTTGCGTCCGCGCATGGTGCTGGTGTCCGACAAGGCGGAGAACGTCTATCGCATGGAGTACAACCACATAGACGCCAACGGCAAAGCCTTCGTGCTGTGGAAGCAGAAAGAGAACAAACCCTGCCGGGTATGGCTGACGCTGGACAGTTGCGCAGGCGAAGAGATAGGCCGTGCCTCGCTGAGCGACTCGCTGCATGTCTTTACGCCGGACAGCGCACAGCTCGTAGCAGCCCGCCAGGCGCAACGCCCGATCTGGTTGCATGTATCGCACGCGGACGGTCTGTCGGGACGCATATACTGGTATAACCGGCCTCGCTTTGAGGAACCCGGCAAACCGGTTAGCAAAAAGACCTGCGAGGGCAAGACGATAAAGACGAACCTGCGCAGCTACAGCTCCGACACCGCGTTTGTGGACACCATCTGGGTGGCAAGCGACACACTCACTACGGTGGATGTCAAGCTGACTTTCACACCGCCGACGGATGAGTACGACACCGTACGAGTGGCCGCAGAGGATTTGATGAGAGGATACCGCTACACACCGTCCGGCACCATATTGTATAATTACACAGATACGATAATTGATATTATTAAAACAAACACATGTACGCGCCGCATACACCTGAGCGTAATGGAACCGACAGGCACGGAGCAAGTGCGCGACGGACGAAAAGCATACAAACAACTGCAAAACGGACAATTATTCATCATTATTGATGATCGCAAATATACTGTTTTAGGACAAAAAATTAATTAAAATAATCACTTACTAAAATTATCAACCTACATGAAGAAGTTATTCTTACTGACCATGGCGTCCCTGATGGCTGTCTGCGTGATGGCCGCCGGACGTAACGATGGTAGTTCCCATGACAACGCGATTGAGTTTGACTGGGACAAGGGACTGGAGCATCCGGGTGGACCTGACGCACTCTGGTACCGCGTAGATCTGGCTCCTCTGTATGAAGAGGACAATCCTTCGCTTACACTGTATTTGACGAACCCGAGTCGTGATGAGTCGGTGGACGTCTATATGGAGGCGACGGTTGCCAAACAGAAACAGAGCAGCGATTACACGATTGCTCCGCACCAGTACAAGACCTACACGGCGAATGCCGGTATGCTGGTGCGTATGAGGCAGACAGAGATTTACCTGACGCTCAAAACCAGTGGTAAAATCAAATTGAGTGCGAAAGTGTTCGAGACCGCAGACCTCGATGAGACCTGCCAGGATGCCAAAGCGCTCAAGTGGAACACCGTGGCTACCCAGACCAAGGGTTATGCCGCTTGGTGGAAAGTGGACTTGAAAGACATCAAGGACACGGCCAACTACAAGAAAGATGCGAAAGTGACCATCACCAACATCGGTACCGGTAAGGTCGAGGTGAAGGCAGGTCAGTCTATGGACTGTCCGTCTTCGGGTCTTACCAAGCGTAGCTACACTCTTGAGGCCGGTGACTTTATTGAGGACACGATTCCGCAGAGCATGATTCTCAGCGTGCAGCCCGATGAGCTCTATTTCAGCATTGAGAACATCGACCAGCCGGTGAGCATCAAAGTGGAAATGGTGGACCAGCCGAAATTCCCGATTATCTCGGAGACCGAAGAGGCTGTAGAACTGCACGTAACCGATACGATGGTTATTCCGGCAGGCCGCACGCTCTACAAAATAAGCGTGGCCGACATGGATTCCATCAACAAGTACGAGCCGGAGTTCACCTATCGTAATCAAGGTTCGTCCATCGCCCAAGTAGCCATCAAGATGGCCTTCGAGCGTCCTGCCTTCGGTACGAGCAACACCGATTGGACCCTCGCTCCCGGTGAGGAAGAAATCGTGGTGTACAAAAAGAACATGTTGGAAGGTATGTCCACGGTGGATTCTATCTACCTGCTGACCATCACCGACCAGGACATCAACTTCTACGGCCGTTACAAACACGTGCGTGAAGGTAAGGCTTGTAAAACCAACATCGACTTCAACTGGGAAACCGGTCACGTTCAGGAAGGTCGTACCACCCAGTGGTATGCTGTCAGCATTGCTGAGGCACGCGATAACCTGAAAGATATCGTGACCTATGTCATCAACGAAGGTAACGACAATGCGAAAATCAAAGCTTCGATGGCATTCTCCTGCCCCTACATCGACTTACAGGAAGCAGAGAAAACGCTGAAAGCAAGCACGGATACCTTCTCCTATACCCTGGTTTATTCCACGTACGCCCTGATGTCGGATACCGTATGGATCGGTCTGGAGACGAACCAGCCTATCCGTTTCTGGGCAGATACTGTTGATGCACAGAAGAAAGCGCAGGCAGACACAGCTTGTTTGCACGCAATTGACTTCAACTGGGAAGAGGGTATTAAGCAGAATGCCGGCGACACCATCTGGTATCGCGTGAACATGAACGAGGTACGCGAATCGACGGCTAAGTTCCCGCTGCTGTTCATGCAGAACTTGAGTAGTACGGATACCGTGACAATCGTCACCGAGCAGTCTCTGGAGTGCCCGGATGAGATGGAGAATGAGATCCGTACCATCAAGATTGCTCCGAGCGGTACGTACACCAGCAAACTATCACGTAACCTGTTTGAGCACATTGCGCAGGATGAGTTGTACGTTCGTATCACGGGTGACCAGGAGTTCGCGCTTCAGGTACGTCTGACCGAGGAGGCACAAGGTGCCAGCTGTGCATCGGCTATTCCGTTCAACTGGCAGGCCGGTAACACACAGAGTGCGAATGCGAACCTGTGGTACGTGGTGGATCTGCGCAATGTGATGAAACTGGGTAACGACCTGAAGTTGCACCTTGAGAACCGCGACAATGCGGAGTGTAAAGGTATGCTTCAGTTGGCATACAACTGTCCGATAGAGGACGCCACAACGATCCGTAACTTCACCATTGGCGCAAAAGAGACAAAAGATGCCAACGTATCGAACAGCATGTTCGAGACCATGACTGATAGTTTGATTTACGTCAATATTCAAGCTTCGACTGCTCTCCGTTTCTGGGCTGACACGATAGCTGTTGAGCCGTTTGATACCATCACCGGTGAGGGTATCAAACCGACGAAGGTGAAGTGGGATGTCATCTGCACCCAGTGGTATGACGAGGATACCGTTTGGTATATCATCCGCAAACAGGAGATTGATAAAGTACGCGAGATGGACGAGAAAGTGAAACCTGTGTTCCACTTAATCAACCAAGGCGCAGAAGATCAAGATATTCAGGTTGAGTTGGCATACGGATTCCCGATTACGAAGAAGATGTTGACTCAGAATCGTGTGGTGAAAGGTAATGAGACCATCACGGATACGATTCCCGCCGGTATGTTTGACCAGATGATTGCGCGCGACTCCATCCTGTTACGAGTTATCCGTAAGTCCGGCTCGAGCAACTTCACCTTCCGCTTCGAGCTCATCAAGGCCTTCAACGGTAACACCCGCAACGAGGCTACTCCTATCCAGCTCGGTAAGGCATACAAGCAGGAAGCCAATACCAAGATGTGGTATAAGGTGAAGACCGCAGACTGGAAGAAAGACCCGACGCTGCATGGCAAGAGTCTGAATGTACATGCCATGAATGAGGGTGACGGCGATGCAGAAGTATCGTTCTCTATCTACGAAGGTCAGTTCAGCAACGAAGATATGCTGGAGAGTTTCGGTATTCCTGAGGATCAGCGCAAAGTGACCATCAAGAAGGGTGAAGACCGTGCACACGGCGTTCCGTCTTATGCTATTTACGGCTTGGGCAATGTAGAACTGTACATCCAGATCAAGACGACCCAGGCGTTGAGCATCGAGAGCTCCTTCTTGGATTATGCGCCCAAAGCTCAGGATCCTGCACAGCAGGAAGCCGTGTTGGCAGTGCCCAATGTGGACTACACCATTCCGGCCGGTACGACCTGGTTCCGCGCGTGCGTTCCTTATATACGTAATAACTTCAAGATCGTGGATGCCAGCAACCTTGAGGCACGCAACATGAGCGGTTCGCCGGCTCACATCAAGGTGATGGCAACGTTCCAGGATACATTGACCTATGATGTGCCCGAGCGTTCGGCTACGATTGATCCGAACGGCAAGGTGAAGAATACGTTCAAGAAACTGATTGACCAGGCTATCGAGCGTGCCGGCTACAACTTCTCTGTGGAGAGTACGCAGGAGGCATTTGTGGATAGCATGGTTCGTAAGTTCACCACGTCTGACTCCGTTACCGCTTATGTACGCGTGACGACCGACCAGCCGCTGTATATCCGTATCAACACCCCGCAAACGACCGGTAAGGACTGCACGCACTTCATGGACTTCGACTGGGAGCACGGTAATGTGAACCCGAAGGGTCAGACCACTTGGCTGCGTGTTCAACTGGACGAGAACCGTGTACCGGAAGGCAAGGACCTGAAGCTGCACCTCGACAACTGGTCAGAGGGAACTGCCACCGTGAACGTGGATCTCTATCCCGGCGACTGCTCGTCAACCAAGGCCGCTTCTATAAACCACAAGATGACCAATGATACAACCCGCGTCATCGAGCGTCAGCTGCTGGAAGCATGGGGTTGGACCAACCTGATGTTCCAGTACGAGTCTGATTCGGCAACGCATATCTGGGCTGAGGTGGTTGACCAGGCTAAACGTGATACCATCAGAAAGGATCTGGATACCGTTTACGTTTGTCCGAATACCGTATTCACCGACGAGTATGACTTCACACTGCATACCATTGACCCGACCGATCCGAGCACTTGGACTTGGGAGACCAAGAAAGACTCTATCAACATGGAAGAGGCCAAGTTTGCCGTATATATCTTCACCTATCATGTGCTGCCGCTGCAGGCTCCGGATACCGCTCTGTATCAGATGAGTTCGCTCATGGACTACATGGTCATCAAGCGCGGCGAAGCTATTCAGTATGCAGATGCAGTAGATTCGCTCTACGCTCAGCTGACAGCTGCGGATGCCGATTCTATCATGGATGTGCTCGCTAAGGACAGTGTGCTCATCGAGTATAGCACCGATGGCAAGAACTTCGGCCCGATTCCGGCAACTGCGATTGCATCGGAAGCAGTAGCGGTACGCTATGGTCTGGTAACCGAGTGTAGCGACACTATCTACGGTACACCGTATTACAACACGGTACGCTATAACGACTCCGTAGAAGTATGCCGCTCGTACACATGGGAAGGCAAGACGTACACTGCTTCTACCGTAGTGGAAGCCAAGCCGTATCCGCTGGTTAACGGTTGTGACAGTATTCCGACTCTGGTGCTGACCATCATACCGCCGCTTACAGATACTGTTAGTGTAAAACACTGCAACGAGTACAAGTGGTTCATGAACGGCGACTCCGTAATGCTCTACAAACCCGGTACGTATTCGGATACCGTTTCGACCGTGGACGGCCAGTGCGACAGCATTAATACGCTCATATTGACCTTGACACACCCGACCGAGATTAACCTCTCGCTGGTATCGAAGTACGGCGATCGCATTCTGATGATCAACCGTAACGAGATCAATGCTATTGATGGCTGGAACCTGGATATCGACAATGACACCTCGCTTGTAGAGTGGTACAGAGAGGCTGCACCGAAGGATGAGTTCCTGGGTTATGGTTACTACTACACCTTGAATGGCGAAGTACTGCCGGCCGGTGTTTACTATGCAATCATCCGCGTTGATGATCCGGCAAATCCGGGTTGTGGCTTGAAGGCAGAGACGCAGCACTACACTGTGAAAGCAGTAGCCGGTGCTCCTGCATTGGTTCCGGCACTTGCCCGTCCGGGTGAGACCATCAAGGTACTCAACCTCGATCCGGAGCAAGAGACCGTGATTCGTGTTTACACCACCGAAGGATTGGTACAGGCTACGTACACCGTCAGTGGCGAGAATACATACACCATCCAAGCCGCTAATGCACCGGGCTTCTACATCGTAGAACTCAGTGCGGATGGTATCCAGTCAACCTTACGTTATATTGTTAAATAAGAATAGGAGGTAGCACAATGAAGACAAGTAAATTTATTCTGATTGCAGCCACCCTGATATGTGCATCTGCCGTGTCGACGATGTCGGCACAGCAGGCTGCACCTGCACAAGAGCACCAATGGAAAGTGGCCATCGGCGACTCCGTGATGATCAAGCCTGAGTGCCAGAAGTACCTCACCGGTGAGACACCCTCAACCTGGGTATATGACAAGGTACACACGGTACGTCAGTTGGGTTCCAAGCGTTTCCCGGAAGGTGTCCTGTTGATGAACATCTATTCGTGGATGTGCGAGGAGTGCCTTGTTCCTGTAGGTGCCAAAGCGGTAGAGCAGGAACAGGCCAAGAAAGCCCAAGAAGAGCAAGTAAAAACCCAAGAGGCTGAAAAAATAGCTGCTGAGAAAGCCGCTGCAGAGCGTCTTGCTGCACGCAAAATTGTTGCCGAGAAAAAGGTGGCAGAGGCCATCGCCGCCCATGAGGCTGCGCAAGTGGCTGCTGAGAAAGCCGCTGCGGCAAGAGCCGCTGCTGATGAGGCTGCCAAGAATGCGAGACCCCGAGACAAGAAGGCGCAGGCTGAGGTAGCACGTCTGCAAGCGGAAGCTGCGGCTGCCGAGCAGGCTGCACAGGAAGCTGCTGCCAAAGCAGAGGCTGCCAAGAAAGAGGCACAAATCGCTGTCAGAGATGCCGGCGGAGACAAGGAATGGATGCATGAACAGCTGACCAAACTCAACGAGGGTACTGCTGCTCCGGCTGAGACTCCGGTAGAAGAGGAACCGGCTACGGAACTGGCAGCTATCGGTGACACTTTGACATCACGTTCGATTCAGTGGAAAGGCTATGACCGCTTCACAATCGGCGTACGCGGCGGTGCTGCCGGTTTGCTCCACCAGGTGAAAGCCGGTAACTGGACCTGCGGTGGCGACGCTATGCTGGACCTCCAGTATGCACACTACTGGACGAAGGAAGGCGTGCCTGCTGACCTCGGTCTGATCGTAGGCCTCGGTATCGGCTACTCGCAGAGCGGTATGAAGGCATCCGTAGATACCTCCTACACCGTTACCACCACCGATGGTAATATCGATTATACGCTGAAGGCTGACGAAGTAAACGAGAAAGACGGCCAGATCCAACTGGAGGTGCCGATCATGTTCTCGATGATTCACCAGAAAGGTGTATTCTTCAACTTCGGTCCGAAATTCATGATTCCGGTTTACACACCGTATAATCAGAAGATTACCAACCCGCAGATTAACGCATACTTCCCGGCAGAGGGTATCAAGGTATCGAACGAGGTTATCACCGGTTATCTGAAAGACAACCAAATGACCAACGGCGGTTCCGATAACGGAAACCAGTTCTCTATCAACATCATGCTGTCTGCAGAACTCGGTTACGAGTGGATCCTCAAGAACGGTAACTCGCTCGGTCTGGGTGCATACGCCAACTACTGCGTATATAACAGTTTTAAGAATTCGGCGAGCGTGAAATCGCTCATGGATGTAACTGCACCGCAAGGTTCGACGGTGGCATCGGTCAACGTGCTTTCGGCTACGAAGACCTACGCTACAGGACTGGGCTATTTCGACGCAGGTATCAAACTGGCATACCACTTCAACTTCCCGAAGAAGCAGTACGTTCAGTTCAAGGAATCGCAGCTGTTCTAATCTCATGACGATACTATGTATCGAAACAAGTACATCTGTTTGTTCGGCTGCCGTCTGCAAGGACGGTAAGCCGGTCAAACAATGTATCGCACACGAAGGTAGCAATCATGCCCGGTTGCTACCTCGTTATGTGCAGGAACTGCTGCTCTTCGCCCGTCAGCAGCAGCTGACGATAGATGCGGTAGCATTATCCGAAGGTCCGGGTAGCTATACCGGATTGCGCATCGGCACATCCACCGCCAAGGGGTTGTGCTACGGGCTGAACGTTCCTCTAATTCCCGTTCCCACCTTGGCAGTCATATGCGCAGCGGCCGAAGCATCTGTCACCGGCGGCATCCTGTGCCCCATGATAGACGCCCGTCGTATGGAGGTATATACGGCACTCTATGATGCGAAACGGCATCCGCTGAGCGACGTGCAGGCGGTGGTTGTGGAAAATGAGGAGAGTCTGACGGCAGCCAGCCGGCAAGCGGTAACCGACAGTCCGGTGTACTACTTCGGCGACGGCGCAGCCAAGTGTCAGGCGGTTATAACGAATCCGGAATGGCATTATATTCCGAAAATCGTGCCGGAGGCGCAATTCATGGGCGTCCTGGCAGAGCCATTACAGGCGGAAGGCAAAGGACTGGAGGCAAATGAGGTGGCCTACTATGAGCCGTTCTACCTCAAAGAGTTTGTGGCGGCGCAAAGCCACGTGAAAGGATTGAAATAGTGCATATAGGAAAGAACATAATCTATGCTGTCCTGTTGGGGCTGACCGCCCTGACGGTTTCCTCGTGTTCCACCCAGAAAAACACATGGGCGACTCGTTCGTTCCACCAGACGAAAGTCAAATACAATATTCTATACAACGGCAATCTGGCCTATGATGAAGGCCTGAAGGCCATCCGTGATGCCAATACCGATGACTACAGTAATGTGCTGAACCTCTATCCGGTATCCAATCACACGGCGGCGGCAGCGGCAGCCACCCAGATGGACAAGACCATCGACAAATGCCGCAAATGCATCAAGTTGCATTCAATCAAAGCGAAACCCAAACGTGACCCTAAAAAGGCGAACGACCCCAAATATAAACTATGGCTTCAATCCGAGGAGTTCAATGCCAACATGGGTTTGGCATGGATTCGTCTGGGTGAAGCGGAATTTCATAAAGGCGATTTCCTCGGTGCGGTGAGTACGATGAATTATGTCATTCGTCACTACTCGAATGATGCCGACATGATTGCGCAGTGCCAGCTCTGGATTGCGCGCGCTTATGCCGAGATGGGCTGGCAGTACGAAGCCGAGGATATGCTCAACCGCGTTCAGCTGGACGCGCTCAGCCGCAAGCATGCACGCCTGTACTCCGCCGTCAAGGCCGATGTGCTGCTCAAAGGTGCGCATTACCATGAGGCTATTCCGTTTGTCAAGATCGCCATTCCGTATGAGAAACGCAAGATTTACCGTCCTCGTTTTGCCTATGTGTTAGGCCAGCTGTACGAGATGGAGGGTAATCGGGATGAGGCGGCTCATGCCTATAAGTCCGTTGTCCGGATGGCGCCGCCTAACGAAATGGAGTTCAACGCGCGTCTCCGCATGGCGGAGCTGGGCGGCAAGAACTCCCTGCGTCAGTTGCGCACCATGACCCAGCAGTCCAAGTACAAAGACCGTCTGGACCAGATTTACGGCGCGATGGGTAATATCCACCTGGCCGTCAAAGATACCGTCAAGGCCTTGGAGATGTATGAGAAAGCGATCGCGGAGTCCACGCAGTCCGGTACCGCCAAAGCGGCCGTACTGGTGCGCGCCGGAGATATCTATTACGAGCAGTGCGCATACGTGCAGGCGCAGCCTTGCTACCGCGAGGCGGTGACTATCCTCACCTCGGAGAACGACCAGTTCGCCCGTATCCAGAAGCGTTCGGAGGTGCTGGACGAACTCATTGTATCCTATACGCAGGCACAGTTGCAGGACTCACTCCAGCGCCTGGGACAGATGACCGAGGAGGAGCAACGCGCCATCGTGGATAAGATCATAGCAGACCTGATCAAAGCGGAGCAGGAAGACTCCATCAAGCAGACGCAGGCGGCCCGTGAGCTGGCGCGCGGCGATGACGGTCCGCGCAGCGTCAATACCGCGAATATGTTAGGAGGCGGCGGTGCACAGAAAGGCGAGTGGTATTTCTATAACCCGCAGTTGATGAAACAAGGTCAGCAGGAGTGGCGCCGCCGTTGGGGTAACCGTCCGTTGGAAGACAACTGGCGCCGTCAGAGCAAACAGGTGTTGCTCAATGATGAGAACGCTTCGCTCAATGATGAGAATGATTCTACACTCCTGGCCTCCGATTCTACGGCACAGAAACGTCCGACTCTGGAGACCGATACCCATAAGCCCGAGTATTACCTCCAGCAGATTCCCCGTACCCAGGAGGATTATATAGCCAGCGACAGCCTGTGGCGTGAAGCGATGGTGGCGCTCTATTATATCTACCGCGACCGGCTGGAAGACAGTCTGCTGACCGTCCAGACGCTGCGTGCGCTGGAGCAACGCTTCCCGTTGCATCCTTCCGTGGCGGATATCCATAAGGAAGAGCAGTTACGTGCGCTGCGTCATGACAGTGCGTATGTGGCGCGTATGCGTCGGATACTGGATGAGCAGGAAGAGCGCTATGCCGCTACCTATGAGGCCTACACCCACGGGCGTTATGCCGAGGTGAAGACGAATACCGCCTATGCGCAGCAGAACTTCCCGGAGAGTGCCCTCATGCCGCGTTTCCTGTTCCTCAATGCTGTGGCTACGGCGCGCACGGAAGGACAGAAGGCGTTCATTGCGGCGCTTCAACCACTGGTGGACAACTACGCCACCACAGAACTCGGCACCATGGCCAAGGATATGCTGGCGATGATGGGCCAGGGCATGGAGAGCAAGACGGGCGGCTCAACCGGTAGTCTGGCAGATATGCGCGGACAGGTGGAGACGGAAAAAGAGCTGGACCAAGCTGCGCAGGAACAACAGTGGAGCGAGGACCGCAAGCAGGCGTCCGTCGTACTCCTTCGTTTGCTGACAGCGGATGAGCAGGCCTTGAACGAGTTGCAGTACGAGATCGCCCTTTTCAATTTCTCGCAGTTCCTCATCCGTGATTTCGACTTGCAGAAGATGCCGGTGCTGGGTGAAGGCTGTGCGCTCCGCGTCAGCGGCTTTGCCGACATGGACGAGGCGGACTGGTGGATAGGTCTGCTGCGGGCGAATGCGGACATGCAGATCATCCTGGCGAACGTGACACTGCAGCCTGTAGCGGAAGTGAACCTCCCGCTGGTGAAATAAATTTTCTCTGTTCGGAATACGGATTATGGGCGAATCCAGGTCTGATTACGACCCAGGAAACCATGCTTGTCCAGCGAACCGCGTAAAACCAGTTTGCCGTCTTTCGGGTATATCTTACCGTAATAGAATTTGCCGCTCTCCGGATCCAAGACCTTGCCGCTGACCAGTTGATTGTTCTTCTGGTCGTACTGCATGCCGCGGATGATAACCAGTCCCTCCAAGGGCGCGTTATAATCCTCCCCTTTACATTGGTCGCATTTGAGGCCCTTCGGACCAACCAGCATCTTAGCGATCTTGCCGTAATAGAGACCGTCCGAGCCTTTGTAGATAGATATGATAGAGAAATTGTCGCCGGTTTTGTCATCTACGGTTTTCCAGTCTCCGAGGATCAGTTGGATCTGTGCACTTGCCGTCAAACAGAGGCAAAGAAGTGCCATCAAGAAGATATTTCGTCTCATAAACAGTTTGTTTTTTTCAAATTTCGCTGCAAAAGTAGTGATTTTTTTGCATATATGCAAAGTTTTTCGTAACTTTGCGCGAAATTTAGGTCTATGAAACTCGTTTTTGCATCAAATAATGCGCATAAGCTGTCCGAGGTGCGGGCTATCATGCCTGCCGGGATAGAAGTGCTGAGCCTGCATGAAGTCGGCTTTGAGCAGGAGATAGAGGAAACCGGTACCACCTTGGCGGCGAACAGCCGTATTAAGGCGGAGACGGTTCGTCAGTGGCTAATGGCGAATGACTCATGGTTGTCTATCGACGGCGTTTTTGCCGATGATACAGGTCTGGAGATAGATGCTTTAGGTGGTGCACCGGGTGTTTATACCGCCCGCTGGGCAGGCGAACCCGCGGCCAATAGAGCCAAGGCGTTGCGTGAACTGGCCGGCAAGAGCGACCGCGGCGCGCAGTTCAAGACCGTCATCACGTTTATCACCCGCGAGCAGAACTTCCAGGTGGAGGGTGTGGTGCGCGGACGTATAGCCACGGAGGAATACGGGCAGGGCGGTTTCGGCTATGACCCGATTTTCATTCCCGAAGGTTATGACAAGACTTTCGGCGAGTTGCCGGCAGCGATTAAGAATAGCATCAGCCATCGGGCGCGTGCACTGGCCGCTCTGGTGGAGAAATTAACTGAAATATCCCAATAACGCATGTTTACCAAACGACACATAGCACGCTTTGCGCTTTATATCGGTCTGCTGCTGCCCGCCACCATGCAGGCACAGCGTTGGACCACTCATTTCGCCTACAACAACGTGACGCAGATAGCAATGGCGCCGGATAAGGTGTATGCTGTCTCTGACGGCAGTCTATTCAGCGTGGACAAGCAAACGGAACGGATACGCATCTATAACAACCAGTCCGGCCTGCATGGAACGGGTATCACCTGTATCCATTATGACGAGAAAGGCAAACAGCTGATTATCGCATACGGCACCGGTAAACTGGATGTCATGTCCGAGAAGGGCGTGAAATACATCAGCGAGTTGTACGAAAAGGATATGACGCAGCGCAAGAATATCTATAACGTCACCATCCATGGCCGCACCGCCTATCTGTCCACCCATTACGGTGTGCAGACAATGGACCTGCGGGAGAACAAACTGGTGGACAGTTATTGGTTGCGGCCGAACGGAGAGGAGACTCCGGTGCAGGATGTGCTGATTGCCAATGACAGTATATATGCGTTCACGGCCGACAGCCTTTTCTGCGCCGCGCTGACGAATAATCTGGCGGACTACACCTATTGGAAACGCGAGCAGCGTAGCGGCCGAATCGCGCCGGATGTCAACAAGGGCGTCTATTATCAGGACACCAGCGGTCAGTGGTATGCAGGTCATGCGGACGGCATCGTTCGTCAGACCTTTACCGAGAAAATCAGCTATATGCCCGAAGGGCCGTTGAACAATACGCCTTACCGCCTCGCCACCGCGCAAAACCAGGTGTGGGTGGTGCCGGGCGGACGATGGGCAGGACAGTACGACAAGCCCGGTGTGGTCATGCATTATGACGGCTCTCATTGGACGAATATCCAGCAGTCCGCTATCGCCGCCAAGACTGGAAAGCCGGTGCTGGATTTTATGAATGTGGCGGTCGATCCGCGGGATATACACCATTATTACGTCACCAGTTACGGCACTGGTCTGTATGAGTTTGACCATGATACTCTGGTGCGTCATTTTATTGCCGGCGAAGGGAATACGATGATTCCTGCGGCCAATGACGCATTACGTTATACGCGCATAGACAATGCGATATTTGATACAGATGGTAATCTTTGGTTCCTAGATGCAAGCAGTCGTTCTCAGATACAATGCGTAGACGTATCCGGTCAATGGCACGCGGTGACGCTGATGGATGGAGACAAGCAATTCTCTATATATACTCCGGCTAATCTGGTGTTGGATAACAATAATCCGAATTACAAATGGTTTGCTACTGCGCGTGTGAATACTTGTGTGGGATTGTTAGACGACGGCGGTACGCGTTTCGACGAGGCGGATGACAAAGTGCTTATCCGTAGCCAATGGACAAATAGGAACGGGCAGGCTTTCAAACCGGAGCAGTTGTATGATATGATGCAAGACAGGGAGGGACGTATATGGCTCGCTACAGATAAAGGAGTGGCGTACATAGATAGCCGGACGGACTTCTTCTCCTCGGATGATATCACACAGCCGGACGTGATGGATAATAACGGAGAGAATCCGCTCACATCCATGATTATCCAGGCCTTATGTCAAAGTGCGGACGGACAAATATGGGTAGGCACGCAAGGTATGGGTGTGTATGTGCTCAATAGTTATGCGACAGAAATCATTGCGCATTATACAACCGATAATTCGGCGCTCCCGTCGAATACCATCCTTTCGCTCGCATGTACAGTAGGCGGTGTGCTGTATATAGGTTCCGCGGAAGGTTTGGTCGCTTTTGACCCGAACTCAACGCCTACGGAAGGCATCAGTTCGCGCGATAACGAGAGCAGTGACTTGGAGCAAGGCAGTATGCAACAATGGCGTTTGCATCTGTCGTATAACAATGCCGTGGAAGCGGCGGCTACTCCGCAGCATGTATATGCTGTGGCCAACGGTTCGCTGTTCTCCTATAACCGGCAGGACGGCACATTAGAGTACTGGAGCCGGGCATCCGGCTTGCATGGTTCGACGATAACGCACATCGCCTACGACGCCTCCTCCGGCTATCTGATTATCGCCTATCAGGACGGTCGTATTGACCTGATGAACGATAACGGGGAGGTGAAGCAGATGCCGGATATATACATGAAAGCCGGTTCTATTGCCGTGACCGTCAACAGTATTTTCGTCGGTTCGCGCTATACCTACCTTGCTATGCCGTTCGGCATCGTGGCTATCCAGCCGGGCAAAGCGGAAGTGAGCGGAACCTATTATATAGGCGACGAGGCGGCGTCCCTGGATGTGCTGCAGGTAGTGGAGAAAGGGGATTCGCTGTACGCGTTCACGGAGGACAGGATGTATAGCGCCGCTATGGCGGACAATGTGGTGGACTATCATTTCTGGCATGAGTCGGCACTGCCCGTCAGTCAGTTGCAGAACGTGCTGTTGCACCGCAACGACATCTATACCGTGCAGCATGACACGCTGTACCTGCTGCAGAACAATGCATGGAAACAAGTCATTCCGCAGGCGGTGAGATGGGCGCATGCATCCGGCGGACAGCTGTTGGTGGGTATCGGTAATTTCGGCCTGTACCGCCTTGCCGACGACGGGACGCTGGCAGGCCTGTGCGACCGTTACGTCACCAATGATGCCGTCTATTCACAAGGCGAATACTGGCTCTGCGAACAGAACTGGGGATTGATTCGTCTGGGTAGTGCCGGAGATGATTATTTCCATACAGACGGTCCGAATACCAATTTCGGCTACCAACTGTTTGCTGCGCATGACCGCATTTATGCAGCCAGCGGAGGTCGTTGGGCGGGAGAGTTCGCCCGTTCAGCACGTCTAAACATATACGACGGATTGAACTGGAAAGGAATTAATGAAGGTGATTTCTCGGCGCAGGTAGGTGTGTGGGTGCGTGACTTGGTGAGTATCGCTGTCGATCCCACTGACGCGGAGCATTATTATGCGGCGACATACGGCTCCGGCGTGTTTGAAATCAATCACGGCACTATCACGCGTTATACGACCGGCAACAGTACTCTGCAACCTGCTACAGCCACGATTGACCCGCTCTATTATACCCGTACAGACGGAGCGATGATAGATGAGAAGGGTAACTTATGGGTGCTCAATGCAACCTCTGTAGGCAATCCGGTGCACGTCATGACGCCGGACAAACAATGGCACAGTCTGTCGCTGGTTAGCGGCGGACAGTCGATCAGGTTCACCACGCCGTACGGCACATGGGTGGACAGACGCTCCCCGCAACGCAAGTGGTTCATGGACCAGCGCAACGAGCCCGGACTTATATTGCTTGATGATGGCGGAACGCCTACCTATGGCGGTGACGACAAGTGCATCAAGCGTGCGTCGTTTGTGGACCAGAACGGCAACACGATAACGCCGGCAGCCTTCCGCTGTTTCGCGCAAGACCATACGAACCGAATATGGATAGGTACGCAGAACGGCATCATCACCATTCCTTCATCGGTGGATTTCTTTACGTCCAACGCCTGCAAGCGTATTATCATCCCGCGTAACGACGGTACCAATTTAGGTGACTATCTGCTTGGCGACGAGCAAATCAACTGCATAGCGGTTGACGGTGGTAACCGTATTTGGATAGGAACCGCCAATTCCGGTCTGTACCTTATGGAGGACGATACCATTACGGTGGCGCATTTCACGGAGAACAACTCGCTGCTGCCGTCCAATTCCATTCTGTCTATCGCTATCATGCCGACTACCGGCGAGGTGTTCGTGGGAACGGATGGCGGAATAGCCTCCTATCGCAGCGATGCCAGCGAAGCAGCCGAGGAGATGAGCCATGTGTACGCTTATCCTAATCCTGTCCGTCCGGACTACGGCGGTATGATCAGCATAGCCGGCTTGATGGACAATACGGTGGTCAATATTGTTGATGCGGGTGGCAACCTGGTCTGCAAGACGCGCAGTCATGGCGGTACGGCAGTGTGGGACGGACGTCTGCAGGACGGACGACGCGCCACACCGGGTGTTTATACCGCTCTTTGTAATGCTGAGGGTGGCAAGGCGGTGATTAAGATATTAGTGGTACGATGAAAAGGAGACCGTGGACTTATCTGCTATGGGCGTTGTGCGTCACACTATGGGCTACAGTGTGCTTTATACTGCCTGATTTTTTGGACAATCCTGTGGACGGAGTGCGCGCGGTGCTGACCATAGCGGTCTATCTGACCGCACTGGGAGGCGCCACGTTTTGGTTCGTGTATCTCGCCGGTCTGAACCGCTATGCGGCCCGGGTGGTGCTGCCGTTGTTCGGCATAGGCGGAGCGGTGGTGTCGTACTATCGTGTAGCCTTTCACGCCACCATCACCCCGATGATTATCGACGCCACACTGCATACCAACGCCGGCACGGTTGCCGGTGTCGTCAGCTGGCAGCTTATCGCATGGGTGGCGGCCAACGCGTGCATAGCTATGCTATTGCTCCTATGGCACAACCGCATCGACCTGCCGTCGAAGCCCTGGCTACACGCGCTCGTGGTGCTAGGCCTAATGATGGCATACTACCACGCCAACGACCGGCTGCAGTCGTCCATCAACCAGCGTTATCCCTACAATATCGTGCACAGTTTCGCTGAGTACACCCGCCAGCAACAGCAACTCAGTGCCGACAGGGAGGTACTGGCGTATGAGGCCATAGATGTGCAGGATAGCCTTGACATCGTCTTCGTTCTGGGCGAGGCGGTGCGTGCAGACCACTTGCAGCTGAACGGCTACGGACGCGAGACCACTCCGCTGCTGGCTGCTCGGCCGAATGTGGTCAGTCTGCCGCACATCTACAGCGAGTACACGTACACGACTACGAGCGTGCCTGTGATAGTCTCCCCAGCCGACAGCCTCCATCCGGAGCGCAGCGGCACGCACAGCTCGTTCATCCGTCCGATGCAGGCCTGCGGCTTCCGCAGCGCGTGGCTGAGCAACCAGGACAACGGCCGCACGTACGTGTCATTTATCCACGAGGCGGACACAGTGATTTTCCCCAATGCAAGCAAGTCGGTGTTTGTATTCGAGCCCTGGTATGACGGACAGCTGTTAGCGCCACTGGACTCGCTGATGGCAAGGCAGGCGGCACGCAACCTGTACGTGCTGCACACAATAGGCAGCCACTGGTACTACAATCTGCACGTGCCCGAAGCGGCTCAGGTGTTCGCCCCGTCGACCACCAACCGTGTCATTACCGGCAACACGGACGAGCAGATACGCAACTCGTACGACAATACGGTCCGCTATATGGATATCGTGCTTGATAGCCTGATACAACGACTGGAGAACCGCTGCGCATTGCTCATCTACCTAAGCGATCATGGCGAGGCTCTGGGTGAGAACGGCAACTACCTGCATGCAGCGGAAACGGAGGCGCTGCACCGCCCGGCCTGTGTGGTATGGTATAGCGACGCCTATGCCGCAGTCTTTCCTGACAAAATAGAAGCGCTTGCCGCCAACAAGGACAAGCGCTACCGGACAGACTTTCTGTACTATTCGATTCTCTCCGCCGCAGGTATAGAGGCGGAAGGGAATGGTGAGGCGGTGGATATATTCTACAGAGTTACCCCTTGATTAGTTTCATGAACTCCTCGCGGGTCTTGGCCTGGTTGAAGGCGCCGGTGAAGTCGGAGGTGACGGTCATGGCGTGCTGTTTCTGCACGCCTCTCATCTGCATGCAGAGGTGCTCCGCCTCAACGACCACCATCACGCCCAGCGGGTCAAGGGTGTTCTGGATGCAGTCTTTGATCTGGGTGGTGAGGCGTTCCTGTACCTGAAGCCGGCGCGCATAGACATCCACTACGCGGGCAATCTTACTTAGGCCGGTGATGCGGCCGTTGGGGATATAGGCGACGTGCACCTTGCCGAAGAAGGGCAGCATGTGGTGCTCGCACAGCGAATAGAAATCGATATCTTTGACCACCACCATCTGACGGTAGTCCTCCTCAAACAGGGCGGAGCGGAGAATAGCCTCCGCATCCTCGTTATAACCTTTGCAAAGGAACTGCAAAGCTTCGCCTACGCGGTGCGGCGTCTTGACGAGTCCCTCGCGGTGCGGGTCTTCGCCTATCTGACGCAGTGTCTGCTCGACAGCCTGCCCGATGGCACTTGTCACCTCGGGCTTGGAGTGAAATTCCTGCAGGTTCATTGTAGTACCAGTATTTTATCGCGTACAATATAGGTATCGCCCATCATATGAGGATACTGCTGTACGAAGATTTTCTTGTATTCTTTCGCCTCGTCATAGGTGCGGAAATCACCGATGCGCACTTTCCAGAACGGGGTGACGTACTGCACGTAGATGGTCTGGCCGATGTTGTCTTTCAGTTTCTCCTCCAGTTCCAGCGCTTCGGACTTGGCTTCCTGCTGGCGGTTGGATGAATAGATCTGCACGCGGTAGCCGTCCACCTCCACCAACTCGCGTTTGCCGTTCATCGCTTCGCCGAGCAGGATAGCGACAGAGGAATCCTGCAGCACCTCCACGCCGGTCATGTCTGCCAGCAGGTTCGGACGTGCTGCGGGTGTTACGGAGTCTATGCTTGCCGGAGCGAGGGTGTCGCTGAGGCTGACAGCTATCGTGTCATCAGCCGCCACCCGTAACGTAGCCGACAGAGCTACTATCAAAAAGAGTATTTTTTTCATATCTGTTGTCTTACAAAAGCTGTGCCGTTAATAGCGGAACGAACTACCACCGACGAACTCACGCAGGAAGGAGGTAGGCGGAATCTCTTTCTCGGGAATAGGAATAAAGTACTGCAGGAACTTCAGCAGGCGGTGTGCCTCCGTATATTCCTCGCAGAACTTGGGTACATCCTGCAGGATAGGCTCCGCATGGCGTTTGAGCACGGCGAACTCGAAGATAAGCGCCGAGTTGAACATCACGTCCGCTTCCTCCTGGAAGGGATAGACCCATTTCTGCTCCCCGCGCACCACGCTCGGGCAACGGGCGATGGTCTCCCTGGCGGAGAAGCCGCGGTACTTATAGTCGCGCACCACGCGGCGCAGCAGGCGGATGTCGGTGGTCGGGATCCAGTTATGGTTGTCAATGTTGATGGTCGTCAGGGCGGACACGTAGATTTTGAACGTCAGGCTGCGGTCCACGTCGGGCAGGATGCAGGGGTTGAGGGCGTGCAGACCTTCGATGACCAGCACGCTGTCTTTCTGCAGTTTCAGTTTCTTGCCGCGGAAGACGCGCTCGCCGATGGTGAAGTCGTAGGTTGGCAGATCCACCTCTTTGCCATCCAGCAGGTCATGCATCTGCTGGCGGAAGAAAGGCAGGTCCACCGCATTGACGGCTTCGAAATCATACTCGCCGTTTTCGTCCTTGGGGGTGTCCACACGGTTGACGAAATAGTCATCCATGCTGAGCACCTCAGGCTTGATGCCGTCAACCAATAACTGGATTTGCAGACGCTTGGAGAAGGTGGTCTTACCGGAAGACGAAGGGCCGCTGATGAACACAATCTTCGGTCGCTGCTCGGCGATGGAGTCGGCTATCTGGGCGATTTTCTTCTCGTGCAGCGCCTCCGCCAGTTTGATGAGTTCGAACGATTTCTTGTCCTTGCAGGCCACGTTGAAATCGCTTACGTTGTTGATGTGCAGCAGTTTGTTCCAACGGTTGTACTCCTGGAAGATGGAGAACATCTTGTCCTGCGCCACCGCGTCCTCAAGGACCGTCGGGTTGGAGCGGTTGGGAATGCGTAGCAGCAGTCCGTCCTGGAAGGGCTCGATATCGAAGATGGTGATATATCCGGAACTGGGCAGCAGCACGTTGGTGTAGTAATCCACGTATTCACCCATGCGGAAATAGCGGCAGTAGGGGTTACCGAGTGTCTCGAAGATAGAGCTCTCGTTGTTATAGCGCTCAGCGAAGAGCTTGATGACCTCCTTGGTCTGCTTCTCCTCCTCGTAGATGGGCCGGTCTTCGGCGATGATACGCAGCATACGCTGCTTGATGGCGGCCACCATCTCTGCGGTCATGACCGGACGCTCTTTCTCCTCTTCCGGAGCCGCGTTCTTGTCCTGATGCCATTGGAGCGTGCAGTAATAGCCTTTGCTGATAGGGTGCTCCACACGCAGGTCCATCTGTGGGTACAACTCATTCACGGCTGCGCCCAGTACGATACCCAGGGTGCGCACGTAGGCTCGCATGCCGGACGGGGAACTGGCATCCAGAAACTCTACATCTTTCGGTTTATAGAGCCGGAAGTCGAGGTTCTCCACTTTGTAATTGACATGCGCGGCGATGATCGGGTAGGGCAACTGGACGTTCAGCAGGTCCTTCAGCTCGATAAGCGAGATGCCGCGTGGCACTTCGTGATAACTGTGCGTGTTTTTGCAATAGACAGTGATGGTGGGTTCCATTGTATGTTCGATTTTTTCTGATTAGCCTGTTTAATCCGGCTTATCCGATTTGGTTACCTCGTCTATGCGGAGGGCTTGCGTGAGCAGGGCTCTCATGTCGCTGAGCCGCACCTGGTTGGCGGCGTCGGAGATAGCCTCTTCGGGCTTGGGGTGTGTCTCGATGAACAGTCCGTCGATGCCCACCGCGAGTGCGGCGCGCATGAGGGCGGGCACCATCTCGCGGTTACCGCCGGTGATGCCGTTCTGTGCCGAGGGCTGTTGTACGGAGTGGGTGGCGTCGAATACGACGGGGCAGCCGAAACGGCGCATCTCAACGAGGGCGGTCATATCGACCACCAGACGTCCGTAGCCGAACGAACTGCCGCGTTCGGTCAGCCAGATGCGTCCGTCTTTGGCGGCACCGGGTGCCGCCTGCTCGATCTTGGAAATAGCGCCGCTCATGTCCCACGGCGCCATGAACTGCCCTTTCTTGACGTTCACGATGCGTCCTGTGACGGCGGCTGCCTGCAGCAGGTCCGTCTGACGGCTGAGGAAAGCCGGTATCTGCAGCACGTCTGCCACCTCCGCCACCGGCGCACACTGATAACTCTCGTGCACGTCGGTCAGGATAGGCAGACCGAACTGCTCTTTCACCTCCTGCAGGATACGCAGTCCTTCATCCATACCCACGCCGCGCGCCGAAGCGGATGTGCGGTTCGCTTTGTCGAACGAGGACTTGAAATAGAGCGTCAGCCCCAAATCGTAACATAGACGATTGAGCGTCTCCGCCGTCTGCAGCACGCAGTCACGGCTCTCTATCGCGCATGGACCTGCAATGAGAAACATAGGACTTTAGTCTACCGGTTTGTATGCTTTCGCCCACTGTACTTTGAGCTTGCCCTCGCCGCCCTTCTCATTGGCGGGCAGGAACGACTGCGCGATGAAGAACATCTTCTCTTTCGGCAGGCTGTTACGCATGCGGAGCATCTCCAGGTTGTTGACGTACCAGATCAGTTCGTTCTTCGTCCAACGGAAAGTATAGACGTGGTACATGGAGCGGAGCACGCCCGTCATATCTTCCATATGCGTCTTGTTGCCGTTGACCAGACCGAGTTGGTGCTTGTCGCCGTCGAAGTGATAGAGAGCCACCATCGGTTTGTCCGGCTCGCCGGTACTCAGGCCGAAGAAATGGTGACCGATACCCTGCGTACGCACTTTGGCCATAAACAGACCTTCCTCCTGTGCGAAGATGTCGCTGGTGTTCATCACGTCGGATGTGTAGTTGAATACTTGTTTGACGAAGCCTTTCTTGGTGTCCCAAGCCACGGCGTTCTTGCTCTCCTCACGGGTCTCGAGGCTCATACGTCCCTCAACGAAGAAGGTGTTCTTGCCGCTGTTGTAGGCCTGGAGCTCGCTGGTGCGCGAGTGACCGTCTTTCATCGCCGGGTTGGCATAGCCGAAGCCTGCTTTCCAGTTCTTGCCCGAAGACATGTTGTCGTCGAAGGCGGGACGGAAGAGCTCAGCCCAGTCGATGGTCTCGCCGCGCTGCTCGAAATAGAACTTGATGTCGTCCGATTTGGCGAGCTGTTCGTAGCGCTTCTCGGTCTTGTACAGGTCGGAGTGCTCCCAGCGTTTGCTGTCCGCCCACAGGGCGTTGCGTTTCTGGAAGTCCTCGGTCTTGATTTCCTTCTCCAGCTCGTTCATCTGCTCCAGTTCGGGAGAGTTGAGAACGCGCATGTAGTTCTTGTAGAACGACGAGCGGAAAATCATGTTGTACATACGGAGCTCGGAGGAGTGGAGGCGCTCCTTGAAGCTGTTGATTTTGTTAAACTCCTCAGAGTCGCGGAACTTGAGGAATGCCTGGAAGGTCTCGCTCTCCACCGCACGCTGGTAGCGCTTCATGCTGGATAAGGCGCGCAGTTTCTCGAACGCTCTCATCTTGCGTCCCTCGTCGGTGTCTTTGTATTTGCGAGAAACGAGTTCGTTCTTGCGCTCCTTGAAGTCATCGCTCTCCACGATCTTCTTGAGCTCATAGTACTCCGCCAATTGGGGCGATTTCTCAATCTCACGCCAACGTTTTACGCGTGCTTGCATGTCGGCAACCATCTTCTCGAACGCATCGGTAGAGATCATCTTGCCGGTTAATCTGGCCGTAAATAGATTCATAAAAACTATGTTATTAAAATTTTCAATTTTCGATTTGTTGGTACAACTCGTCCAGCGAGTTGACGAAGAGGGGTCTGTACGCCTCCTGCCCGGGGATGAAGGACAGGTCTTTCATCACTTGTATCTGCTGCCGGAGGGGTTCGTAGAAACCCTTGTAGTTGAGTATGTATATGGGTTTGTGGTGCTCGCCTACTATCGCGCTGCTGGTGACGTCCATCATCTCGTCCAGCGTGCCGTAGCTGCCGGGCAGGCAGACGAAGATATCCGCTATGTCGCGCATCGCCTGTTTGCGTTCCGCCATGGTGCGCACGCGGTAAAGCTCGTCGCAGTTGTCGGCTTTGCGTCCGCAGGCCACGATGCGCGGCGGAATGACGCCGATGACGTAGCCTCCGGCAGCCTTGGCGGCATCGCTCACACGGGACATCAGTCCGCCCGTTGCGCCGCCATAGACCAGCGTGTGGCCTTGTTCACCCAGCCAGCGACCCAGCGCGTCACCCAGAGCCAGATACTCCTCCGGTATGGCGTCTTTCGCGGAACAATAGACTGCAATCTTCATATACAAGAAAAAGCAAAATTATGCGTCGATGTTTGCGTAGGTAGCGTTCTCCTCAATGAACTCGCGGCGCGGAGCTACGTCGTCACCCATCAGCATGGCGATGATGCGGTCCGCCTCGGCGGCGTTCTCGATGGTCACCTGCTTGAGCAGACGGCGCTGCGGATCCATCGTGGTCTCCCACAACTGCTCGTCGCTCATCTCACCCAGACCTTTGTAGCGCTGCGTCTTGATGGCTTTCTCGTCGCCATTGCCGTAGTTCTGGATGAAGGCCTGACGCTGTGCGTCGTTCCAGCAGTACTCGCTGTAGTTACCCTTCGAGCACTTGTAGAGCGGTGCGCAGGCGATATAGAGATGGCCTTGCTCAATCACCTCTTTCATATGACGGAAGAAGAGCGTCATGATAAGAGTGGCGATGTGGGCACCATCGACATCGGCATCGGCCATGATGATGACCTTGTGGTAACGTATCTTGGACAGGTTGAGCGCTTTCGGGTCCTCTTCGGTACCGAACGTGATACCGAGGGCGGTGAAGATATTACGCACCTCTTCGGACTCGAACACCTTGTGCTCCATGGCTTTCTCCACGTTGAGGATCTTACCGCGGAGCGGCAGGATGGCCTGGTGCACGCGGTCGCGACCGGTCTTGGCTGTACCGCCTGCAGAGTCTCCCTCGACGAGGAACAGCTCGCACTCACTGGCATCTTTCGATACGCAGTCCGCCAACTTACCGGGCAGACCGCCGCCGCTCAGTGGCGACTTGCGGAGCACCGACTGACGGGCGTTACGGGCGGCTATACGCGCCTGTGCGGCGAGGATAACCTTCTCCACAATCTTCTTTGCGTCGTCCGGATGCTCCTCCAGATAGTTCTGCAGCGCCTCGGCAACAGCCGCACTGACCATACCTGCCACCTCAGAGTTGCCGAGCTTGGTCTTGGTCTGGCCTTCGAACTGCGGTTCGGCCACCTTGACGGAGATGACGGCGGTCAGACCTTCGCGGAAATCGTTCGGGTCGATAGTCGAGTTACCCTCTTTGTCTTTGAGCTTGGCTTTCTCAAGCATCTTGCTCTCCTCGGCGTATTTCTTCATGACGCGGGTGAGCGCAGCGCGGAAACCGGCTACGTGGGTACCGCCCGCGATGGTGTTGATGTTATTGACGTAGGAGTGTACGTTCTCGTTGAAATCGGTGTTGTAAATCATCGCCACTTCGACCGGCGTGCCGTACTTGTCGGTGTTGAGGTGAATGACCTCGCTGATGAGCGGGGTGCGGGTGCCGTCGATATAACGGACAAACTCGCTCAGGCCCTTTTCCGAGTAGAACTCCTCTTTCTTGCAGTTGCCCTCGGCATCTACCACGCGCTTGTCCTTCAGCACGATCTTGATGCCGGCGTTGAGGAACGCGAGCTCGCGCATACGGTTGGCGAGAATCTCCCAGTGGTAAACAGTCTCGGTGAAGATGGTGTCATCCGGCCAGAACTGGACGAACGTACCGGTCTTGCGCTGCTCCCAGTTACCTGTTGCCTCGGCTTCGGTAATGGTGTGCACCGGCGCCAGCGGTTTGCCCTTGGCGTAGTCCTGACTATGGATAGCTCCGTTACGATAGACCTCCACATGCATCTTGGTCGAGAGTGCGTTCACGCAGCTCACACCCACACCGTGGAGACCACCGGACACCTTGTAGCTGTCCTTGTTGAATTTACCGCCGGCGTGCAGCACGGTCATCACGACCTCCAACGCCGACTTATGCTCTTTCGGGTGCATATCCACCGGGATACCACGACCGTTGTCCTGCACGGTAATCGAATTGTCCTCGTTGATATGAACGGCTATCTCGTCGCAGAAACCGGCGAGCGCCTCATCAATCGAGTTATCCACTACCTCATAGACCAGGTGGTGCAGACCCTTCAGCGAGATGTCACCGATGTACATCGCAGGACGTTTCCGCACCGCTTCCAATCCTTCCAGCACTTGAATACTGGAACCATCATACTTTTCTTGTTGTTCTTTGCCTTCCGGCACGATTACTTCTTCCATCTTATATATTATTCAATATTATTTCACGTATAGGGCGCGAGCGCGCACGCACACTCGCATAATCGGCTGCAAAATTACAAAAAATAATTCACATACGCAAGAAAAATTACATTTATTTGCAAAAAAATGCAAAAATATTTGCGTATGTAAAAAAAAAGCAGTACTTTTGCACCCGCTTTTGAAAAGAAGGGTACATTTGTGCCCCTTCCGGCGGAGGCCGGTTTCCCCGATTAACGGGGACACCTCCGGGTGCCATCGTATAACGGTTAGTACTCAAGATTTTCATTCTTGCAATAGGGGTTCGATTCCCCTTGGCACTACCAAGACCTTCCCTAAAGTCACGTCCCGAGGCAAATCCTCTCAATGCCGACGGATATTACTTAATCAGTTGACAGCCGGACGGCTGACAGCTAAAAAAAACAACAACAAAGATGGCAAATCACAAAAGCTCTTTGAAGCGTATTCGCCAGACGGCAGCGCGCAAAGCACACAATCACTACTACGCTAAAACCGCACGTAACGCTGTGCGCGACCTGCGCAAGACAACCGACAAAGCAGCAGCTGCTGCTGCACTGCCTAAGGTAAGTTCTATGCTCGACAAACTGGCAAAGCGTCACATCATCCACGTGAACAAAGCTTCCAACCTCAAATCGAAGCTCGCGCGCATGATCAACAAACTTTGATACGCAGTTAGGTCAAAAAGAAGAATCGCATAGCGGTTCTTCTTTTTTTGTGCAATTTTGTGCCGTTCATCCGGTAATGACGTTATGCGATGGTCGTGGGATGCTCGCAATAATAACCTACTAATAACCTACTAATCACCTACTATTAACCTACTAATATCGTACTATTAACCTACTAATATCGTACTGCAATAAGGACAAGGGAATGGGGGAGGGATAGCACACTGATAGAACCTTTGTATTTTGAGCGGTCGATGGTATCGACCTGAAATACGAAGAAAGAAAAACCGCCACGCAGGAGACGTGGCGGGAATGAGCGGGCAATATTATTGCCCTACAATTGACGAAGTAAATGCGGAATCAAATTCCGCGTAAAAGAAGAAACCTATTTCACTTCATGGCCGGTGAGGGTGTAGGTGCGGTCATCAGTGAGGATATACACGTTGCCGTTACGGATAAGTTTCTGAGCAGGATTAAACGGGTTAGTATAAAACGCAGGAGCAGAGGTCGGATCATCGGCTCTATAAACAGCTTGAATATTGATACCGTCATTTAAAGTTCCTGCTTGTACATCCCATCTATCAAATGTGAATCCTGAAATTTTCGGGGCAACAGGAAGATGTAAAGTAACAGTTTCAGAGTTTAATTTATTACCTTCGCTTTTCCAATAGTTAACATTAACATCCAAGATAGCGATTATATTTTTAAATTGCATCCATTCTGCTGCACTTTTGTATGCGTTCACACTCTCAAGAGGAACATAAAGAGGGATATTTTCATCCACATGGTAGAATACATATGACTCACAAGCAGGAGGCGTTAAAGCCTTGCAAATTATACTTGTTAGACCAACACAACCATCAAAAGCATCCCATCCAATATTTGTAACACTAATGGGAATCTCCACGCTTGTTAAATTTGTACACCATAAAAAAGCATCATCTCCAATATGAGTGACTTGATTAGGAACAATATAAACCCCTTGTTTTCCTCCTGGATATTGCAAAAGTATCTTTTGCTCTTTATCAAACATCACACCGCTTATGGAACTATAATTGAGATTATCCTTCGCCACTTCAATTGTTGCAAGAGAAGAACACCATGTAAAAGCGTACTTTCCGATTTCGCTAACGGTAGCTGGAATTTCAACATTCGTTAGGCTTGTACAATAGGCAAACGCTCGGGTGCCAATTTTCTTGACATTATTTGGAAACTCTACGCTCGTTAAACTTGAACACTTATAAAAAGCATAGTCCCCGATACTTATAACATTATAAGCCATAGAATTATACTCCACAGAATCAGGTATAAAAATCGTAGATAAACCAGAATAGTTGGTTTCCGAATCATAATTTTGATACGTTACTTCGGCTATTTGAACAGAAGCATCCAAATTGTAGTACAAATCGCCGATTTTAACTTTTTCAGCAAACATTGTTCCCACGCTTAACATAAGCGCAAGGCAGAAAGTAAAGATTTTTTTTTCATAATAATTTGAATTATAGTTAATACATTTATTACATATAAAAAGTGCGAACTTTCGCTTTTATTATATTGGGTAATTCGGGCTTCCACTCCCATCGGCTCCAATATATGCAGAAAGTTCACACTCACAGCGTGAACATTCGCTATATTACAGAAGCCGAATTCTAATTTTGTGGAAGATTGAATTACTCCTTAATAAAGCAAATGCTTATTTTTTCAATATGTTATCGCGCAACGCTTTGCGCGTAATTTTTTCTTGTCGGACGAGTCGGACTTATAAGACAAGTCGGACTCGGCAGAGATGTAAACACCTTTGCGACTGCAAAGGTACTGCTTTTTTTTGAAATACGCAAGAGATGGGGAGATTTTTTGTGATTTTGTGGGCGATTGTCGGATAAGATCCGACGCAATGGACGAAAGGGGAAAAGCCGCAAGGGCTACGTCCGCATTTATCGAAGTCCGGGCGGGGCGGCACGTTTGGTGATTGATGCCCGCATTCAATGCGGGAACAATGGACAAAGTGAAGGACGGACGAAGATAACCGTCCTCGGGTGGGTGAGGATAATAGGGAGGCGAGGCGTGAGGACAGCGAAGGGCTAAGCCGCCTATGCCCGAGCTATGAGAAAAAAATGCCTGTTTATGCACAAAATTATACAATTATTTGCATAATTCAAAAAAAAGTAGTACTTTTGCAGCGAATTTGGTACAATTATTAAGATGAGAGAGAATAAAATTCCTATAGTTGACTGTCCGTACGGCGATTATATGATTGGTGACGCCAGTGGTAAACTGATGAATGAATATGCGCGTTACCCGTGTAAAATCAAGTGTGGTGTATATGCGATGTTGGTGCGCGGCACCGCACGCGCCACGATAAATGTGACGGAATATGAATTCAAGCAGAACGACATACTGCTGCTCGAACCCGGCAGTTTCTTCTTTATCCGCGAATGCTCGGAGGATGCGCTGGTCTATTGGATCGTGTTCGGCAGCAAGTTCCTGGAGAAGCACACGGTGAACAACCGCATGTCGCTCTCCACGCTGCAGCTCCATTCGCCCAAGATCTCGGTCAGCGAGAACCATGCCCAGGTGCTGATCTCGATGTACAACACGGTGGTGATGGCGCTGAACGCCGAGCCGACGATGCTGGACAGCGACAAGATGGCCCATTTGTTCAACCTCCTGCAGACCAGCCATGCCAAGTTCGCGCATGAGCAGGACGAGTATGTCATCCGTCCGCTGGACCGCAAGACGGAGATATACCAGGACTACTGCCAGCTGGTGCTGAAGCACTACCACGAGTGGCATCATGTGAGCCAGTACGCCGAGGCGATGCGCTTGACGCTGCCTCACCTGTGCTCCACCATCAAGTCCGTGGGTGACCGTACCGCCGGTGATATCATCATCGAGGCCATCATCACTGACGCGAAGAGTCAGCTGAAGATCACAAACCTCCAGATCAAAGAGATAGCGTTGAGCCTCGGCTTCGATAATGTGGCGTTCTTCAACCGCTTCTTCAAAGCACATGTAGGCACGACGCCGAAAGTGTATAGGAACAGTTAAGGAAGCAGGTACCGCTTGCGCAGCAGGCGCAGGTCGTCCTTGGAGAGGAAGAGCTGGTTCTCAAGGTAGGCTGTCATGCCGCCGAACTCGCGGTCGATGAGGTCAAGCGTGTTGCGGAAATTCTTGGTGCTCACGCCCATAAAGGCCTGAATGACATCCGTCTCGGCTTCACCTCCACCTCGGCTGTACACCTCTTCGTTCAGACGCGCTACCAACGGACGGTAGGCTGTGTTGCTGAGGTCAAAATCCGCGATGATAGCCTCCCGGTCCACTCCCAAGGCAAAGAGAATGAAGGCCGCACCCCAACCGGTGCGGTCTTTTCCTTGGAAACAATGCCACAGGACGCCGCCGTCGGGTGTCTCGACGATGAGCCGCAGGAAAGCTGCGTACTGGAGTTGCGAGTACTCGGAGCGGATGAGGGACGGGTACATATCCGCCGCCATCGCCTGCACCTCGGGGTAGAACGAGTAATTGACGATGTGACGCTCGAGGTCCAGAAACGCCTCTTGCGGAATAGCCTGTCCGGTCAGACGCTCCTCGCTCATGTCGATGGTGGGCAGCAGATGGTGCGTCGAACCCTCCACCTCCCGGTCGGGCAGAAACTCCGCCTCGCCCAGGGAACGGAAATCGAACACGCGCCGCAGGCGGTAGGTCTCCCGCAGACGGTGTATATCTTCATCCGTCGCATCATGCAGATGGGCGGTGCGCAGCAGCATGCAGCTTCGTACCTCCCGGCCCTCTGCGCCGATCATCCCGCCCAAGTCACGGGCATTGACTATATTGTCGAAAAGAATTTCCATGTACAATCTACGATTTGAAAACATCATCAATGAGGCGGACGAACTCCTGGTAGGCGAAGGTGTCGTTCAGTTCGGAGAGGGAGGCGGCAAGGCCGCGGTAATGCCACTCGTGGTCTGCTTTGTCCTTGGCATGGAAAATCTGCCATAACGCATCGCCTTGAGTCTGATAGTCGCGCCAGATAGCGCGCATGTTGCTCAGTTTGTCCCCCATCGCCACTATCTTGGCGTCATGCGGAGCCGCCGCGAGTCTGTCGATGGCCGCCTGCTTGCGTGCGTGCCACGTGGCCGTCTCATCCCCGTTCGCACCGGTGAACACCTCTCCGTTGATCTGGTCACTCTCGGCGTGCACCAGTTCGGCGATGCGGTCCCCGAATTCGCGGCGAATATCTTCCACGGAGACCTCTGTATCCTCAATGGTGTCATGCAGTGCCGCCGCCGCCAGCAGTTCCTGGTCGGACGTGATGGTAGCCACTATCTCCACCGCCTCCATGGGGTGGACGATATACGGAAAGCCTTTGCCGCGCCGCTCGGTGTTGTGGTGCGCCTTGACGGCGAAGCATATTGCACGGTCCAATAAGTCTGAGTCAAGATATTTATTCATAACGGAATAGCGGGATACCGGGATGTTAATAAATCACGCCCTCTAACATCGCGCGGAACTGGGGCATCGGGCAGTGGGTGTCACGCTCCACGATGAGCGTCTTCAATCCGGCGTAGATCTTCACCTCTTTCATCACCTCGTCCATGTTTGCATCGGCGCCGAAATACTCCAGTGCGAAAGCATCCCAGAAACGTGCGGCGGTGGCGTTGGACATGTGGTACTGCTCCATCGTCCAGCTTTCATCGTTCAGGCAGCAGCACAGATAGACCATGCCTATATCGAACATCGGATAGCCGTAGCAGAAATCACCGAGGTCGATGAAATAGCTCCGGCGCTCGCCGTCTGCATCCACGAAGATGCCGTTGCTGAACTGGAGGTCGCCGTGGATGGCTGTGTCAGCATCCGGTGCGGCGGCGATGAACGCATGTATCTTCTCTTTCTGCTCCGTCGTGAAGAACGGATTGGCCTCCAGCATTCTATAGAGCCGGTCCTTGACGTTCTCAAACTGGGTGGTGTCCACGTGGATGGCGTGCAGTTGCTTGCACATCCGGGCGAACTCGCGGGCGTACTCTTCCGTCCGTTCGGGTTCGTCGCCGCAGGCACGCGAATAGGAGCGTTTGCCTTCCAACCGGCGGAAACGGATACCTATCCGCTCGCCGTCCGTCACCAGGTCACCGGGTTCGGGCGTGGGAATACCCATCGCGTACACTTTCTGCGCCAACTCCAACTCCAGTTGGGCGGCTTCATAATTGCGGAAGTACATCTTCAGCATGATGCTGCTGTCCGTCTTGTGGTTATAACTGGCGCCGTTGGCTCCTTCGCCGGTGCGCTCGTATTCGTTGAGGTCAATCAGAATCGGTTCCATAAGACTGTTGTTTTTTCATAAAGGGAAGGTTCGCCGCCTGCGCGAAGGTCAGTTCAGCGAGGTCTTCGTTGTTCGAGTTATGTCCGTTGAGGACGTTGAAGAGCCGGAGCAGACCTATCTTGCCGCCACCCTGACTGAGGATGCACACGATGCATATATTCTGCAGTCCGATGGCGGAAGAGACTATGTCGAGGTCGGTGTTGCCCAGCTGGTGTCTGGCCAGGGCGTAGGCATCGTCGGTGTAAGCTTTGCGGAGTCGGTTCACATCGCCTAAGGTGCTGCAACCCAGTGCCTTGAGCACTTTGAGGTAACGCGTGAGCGATACCTCCTGTATCTCCGCCTGGTTGATGGCCGCGATGCGTTTGTTGAGACTGTCAAAAGGCTTTGCCTGCAGGTAGGAGTAGAACGTGTCACCGTCCAGCAGCACATCATCCAGCTTGCCGTTTTGCACCAACTGCTGCACGCGGCGGCGGTAGTCGTTTATCTCTGTGCGGATTCGGCTGAACTCATCGTCCGCCATCTCCAGCAGACCCGCCATGCGGTTGATGCGCCGCAGGTACTCGCGGGGAATCTCGACACCAGTCTTGTAACCTATATCATGGTTAATCGCCGCCCAGGCGTGTTGCAGCGTCGTGCGGAGCTGCAGCTCGAAGCGGTAGTTGTAGCCCGGCAGGCGGCAGATATAATGGAGCGAGTTGTAGCCGAAGCTGTCCAACTGGTGCAGACGGCGCTTGTCGACCGAGTTGTCCCAGTCTATCTCGAAGAGCTTCTCCGCCATGGCGGCGATGCGGTCCACATCATCGGTGTAGAAGGTGATGATGCGTGCGCCGAGGATATCGGTGATGTCGCTCAGGCCAGCGTACTTGGCTCCCTTGAGCGCCAGCTTGCCGGCCAGACTCTCTTCGGTCTTGATACGCGCCTCCACGGCCGTGACCAGCAGTCCGTTACGCTCCAAAGCCTCGCGAAGCGTACGCGTTACCTCCGCCTGCATCTTCTCGAACACAGGCAGCGCCTCGCGGTACTCCTCTAAGATCATTTCGCTATGAAGGTCCATTTAGATAATCTCAAAAAGGCTGATGAAGCCGGTCATCATGAAGACCTGGCGGATGTCGGCGTTGATGTTACGTACAATCACTTTGCTGCCATGGGCTGCGGCTTCCTTGCGGATGCCGAGGAAAATACGCAGACCGGACGAGGAGATATACTCCAGTTCGGAGCAGTCGAGAATAATCTCCTTGCGCTCCAGGTCGTACAGCGGCTTTACATCCTCAGCGGCCTGTACGGCGGCTGCTGTGTCCAGACGTCCTGCAAAAGAGGCAATCCATTGGTTGCCGTCTTGGGTAATCGTTGTTTTCATATATGTTAACTCTTTAATGCTTTTATCAAGGTCAGTATGTTCTTGTCCTCCTCGCGGCGGTAGATGAGCTGGTCCATGAGCTGGCGCACCAGATGGATGCCGAGTCCGCCGATGGCGCGTTCTTCGGCCGAAAGGGTGATGTCCGCCTCTTTCTGCTGCGTCGGGTCGAACGGAATACCGCTGTCGGAGATGGTGAAGATGATGTTCTCTCCATTCTCATCCTTCGTACGTGCGAACTCGACGATGACCATGCCGCTTTCGGTCTTTGGGTAGGCGTACAGCATGACGTTGCTGACGGCTTCCTCCAACGCGAGGTTAACAGGCATGTTGAGCTCAAATGGTATATTCAGTGCCTCCACCCATTCGGCGAGGGTAGGAATCTGCTGGATGTCGTTGCGCATAACGAGCGCGGGTATCTGGTATCGGATACAGAGGATAGTGAGGTCGTCGCTCTGTTCGGCGCCGTTGACGAAGTTCTCCACATCCGCCATCATCGCCTCCGCCACCTCGCGCGGACGGCTGTCCGTCTGGGCGGCCAGCAGGCGCATCATGCGCTCCTCGCCGTACTGCTCATGCTCGCTGTTCTCCGCCTCGGTCAGACCGTCGGTGTAGAGGAAGAGCGTGTCGTTATACGTCATCTGTATCTGTTGGGACTCATATTCGTAGCCCGCCATGATACCCAGCGGCAGGTTTGGTTTTGTCTCCAGCATATGGCGGTTGAGCACCGGTGCGTTATGGCCTGCGTTGCAGTAGTCGAGAAGGCCGGTTTTCATATCCAGCACGCCGAGGAAGAGGGTGACGAACATGTTCTGGTCGTTCTGCTCCGCCATGCTGTTGTTTAACTGCTTGACGATCTCCGCCGCACGCTCTTCATGGGACGTGACGCTGCGGAAGAGCGAACGCGTCATGGCCATTACGAGGGCTGCCGGCACCCCTTTGCCGCTCACGTCGCCCACGCAGAAGAAGAGCTTGTCGTGGCGCAGGTAGAAATCGTACAAGTCACCGCCCACCTCTTTGGCCGGCTTGACCTCGCCGAAGGCATTCACATCCAGTCGGTCGAGGAAGGGCGGGAAGACCTTGGGCAGCATGGCCATCTGAATGGTGCGGGCAATGGTCAGCTCGCCTTCCATACGCTCGTTGATAGTGGTTGTCTCCACCAGTTTCTTTGCGTCCTTGCCAGACTGATAGACGATGAATGCCAGCAGCGCCATACCTAAGAGCATAAGGATGAGGACAATCAGGCTGGTGCGGTGCAGGGCGGCGTAGATGACCTCGTCGGGGATAACAATCGAGATATGCCAACCCGTCGCGTCAATCTCTTCGTCAAACGTGTGGTACTTGCGTCCCGGAATGGTGTCGCCCAGCGGCACGATGGCGTCGCCTTGGCTCGAACGGATGGAGTAGAGACTCTCTTCGTACACATGCAGGTACTCCGATATGTCTTGCAGGTAATCCAGCGAGAGGTCGATGCAGACTACCGCCACCACCTCGCCGCGCGGGTTGCAGATGGGGTACGAACAACTGACCACCCAGGTCTGTGAACCCGAGTCGTCCAGGTACGGTTCGCACCACCAGCAGCTGTCATGCACAAACGCGTTCTGGAACCACTCCAGCTCGGTGTAGTCGTGCTCGGCACTGCCTATCTGGCGGGTGAAGATACTATCCTCCGAGATGCGACTGCTGCATACCTCGAAATAGCGTCCCTGCGAAGGGAAATAGTCCGGTATGTAAGCAACGGCCACACTGCTCGTATTCTTGATAGCCTGTACTATGAACCGTGTGGCGGTGTAAATGGAGTCGGGGCAGTTGAGGTTCTTCTCCGCCAGCAACGCCAGCGTCTTGGCGGCCGCTTCCATCTCCACCGTGTGCTTCTCTATCTCCAGTTCGGCACGTTTCAGCTCGGTTTTGGCTCTGCGTTCCGCCTCCGAGCGGAGACCCTCACGGCTGTAGAAATATTGGAAAGCGGCTGTCGATTCCAACACGATTGCCGCCACCAGGATAATCCAAAATCCGGAATATTTACTGATGTTTTTCACTTTGTTTCTGCAAATTAAACGATTTGGCTGCAAAGGTACTCTTTTTTTTTGATATATGCAAGTTTTTCGAATAAAATATTTGCATGTTCCGATTTTTTGTAGTATCTTTGCAGCCGAAAAGAAAAACTCCTATGAAAAAATTACTTACTCTCGCATTGGCGGCGATGGTTTTCGCCGGGTGCGCTAAACAGGAAATCAAAGAAACAAACATGAAAAATCAAGCGATTGAAAACATCATGACGCGTGTCTCGGTTCGTGAATTCACGGGCGAGAAAATCAGCGAGGCGCAGATCGACACCCTGCTGCGTGCAGCCATGGCGGCACCGTCGGCTATCAACAAACAGCCCTGGGCGTTCATCGTAGTGACGGACGAGGCCATCATCGCCCAGCTCGGCGAAGCGCTTCCTTATTCGCGTTGCAGCAACCATCCGGCCGTGGCTATCATCCCGTGCGGTGATCTGAGCAAGGCTATTCCGGGCGAGATGGCGAATTTCTGGATTAACGATGTGTCGGCGGCGACGGAGAACCTGCTGCTGGCGGCGCACGCCATGGGCCTCGGTGCTGTATGGACGGGTCTGCATCCGGATATGAACCGCGCCTCGATGGTACAGAAGATGCTCGGTCTGCCTGATTATATCATTCCGCTCTGCGTCGTGCCTGTCGGTGTACCGGCCGAGCAACCAGAGATCAAGAACAAATACGTTCCGGAGAACATTCACTATAACGCGTGGTAAAATGCGCCTATGCGTCGTTTGCTGACGATAGGACTGATGATGCTGATGTTGTGTCCGTTAATGGCGGACACAACACCGCTGATTATGCTCTATACTGAGGCGGACACCACTGCGTACGATAATTTCCCGGCGGCGCTGAAAGCCGCGAACAAGGTGGACTCGGCGCGGATGGTCCTGCAGGGCGATGTGTCGTTTGGCGGCAAAGCCGGCGCACAGACCGCCCGCACCAACCTCACCATTGACCTGAACGGTCACAGTCTGGGAGACACCTTGAGTTCCACGACCTTGTTGCGGCTGGATGCGGACACCCTGCAGCTCACAGTGCTCTCTTCGCGTCCCGGCGGACGCCTGTGGGCGGTGCGTGCATACAACGGACGCATCTATGCTATTTCTATCACACGCGGAAAACTCCGGATGGAGGGAGTGAAGGTCGATTGCCGGAATCTCATGCCCTGGGACGAACTCACGGCGAAGAGCGTAGCGGCGTCGGGCATTAACTGCAGCAAGACGGCCGGCGGAGCATCCCTCTCCGATTGTCAGGTGTCGGTTGCTTGTTCCGGAGCGGTAACGGGTATCGGCATGTACAGCTCTGCGGAGGTAACGCGTTGCCGCGTCAAAGTGCAGGCAGGCAAAGTGACGTCGTACGGCATCTATGTGGGCGAGGGCGCCGATTGCTCGGTGCGGTCCGGCCATTGCGACGTGCATGGCGGCAAAGCGGTGTACGGCTTGTACGGGAAAGGCGTGACGCGTTGTGAGCGGGACACCTTCATCGTAAAGACAGACTCGGCGAACGTCTATGGCGTCTATGCCGCAGATACGCTGTCGCTACTGTCTTGCCGTATATCGTCCGAGTCGGCGTTCAAAGGGGCCTACGGCTTGTACTGCGCGACAGAAGAAACCCTGTGCACACTCCGGGACTGCGACATCACTTCTTTAGCCGGTACGACCCATTGCTACGGCGTCTATCTCGGCAAAGGAGCCTTGTGGGCCGAAGAAAGCCGCATCTGGTCCAAATCACGCATGGACACCTGTACCAAGGAAGCTGACCCCTATACGCGTGGCGTGCATGGCAGCAAGAATACCAAGGTTCGCATGCAGGCGTGTACCGTGCGGAGCGAATCGACCCATGCTCAATATGCCAAATATGTCTATGGCTTGCTTTTGAGCGGTCAGTCCGAAGTCACCGACTGTGTGCTGGAAGCCCGCTCGGCGTATCGCTACGCCTATGGCGTCTATACGACGGACACCACCTCGTTCACGCAAATAAAAGACTGCCGCATACAGGCTTTTGCTCCCTCTGACTACGGTCCGGTGCGCAAGAATACGGCCATGAAAGGGCGGCTATTCTTCTCCGGCGGTTACTATACGGACGACACCAATCTGCGGGATTATATGCCGGATACGTGCAGCCTGTACCGCCTCTGGGACCATGAGGCGGCCTACGCGCAGGGGTACCGCTTCACTATTCAGCCGATAGCCGAGCCTATGGCAATCACGGCCTGTGTCTATGCCGCGCAAGGCAACAAAACACCCGTTGGCAAGTATTATCATCTTTCGGACGCGCTGGCGTACGTCAACAAGTATCCGGAGAAGCGTCTGACTATCGTGCAGGTGGGCAGTTATATCCTGCCTGTCGGCGCGTATACTATTCCTAAGAATGCCGCTTTGGTTGTTCCGTACACCTTCGACCAGACGACCGCCACGGGTACGAACATGCCTTGCGCTACGTCCCCCAAGGCAGCGCAGGAGTTTGTGCGTCTGGTGATGGCCAAGGGCACCACGCTGACCGTGCAAGGCGTGCTGGAAACGACGGCGGCGGTCTATCCCGGCGGAGGGTGCTCCAATGCCGTCAGTGGCACATACGGACATATACACACGCAGGACTCGGTGCAGGTCACCGTGGAGAACGGAGGCCGCATCAATGCATGGGGTTATATCACAGGCAAAGGTAAAGTGGAAGCGATGCCCGGCGCAGAGATACACGAGGTCGTGCAGTTGGGTGACTGGAAAGGGGCCCGGGTGGTGTTCCCGATGATTGACAACCCGCAGAAAGTATGTCCGTTCACCCATTTCTTCTACCAGAACATCGAAGTGCCGGTGATATACCACACCGGAGCCAAAGCTTTTGGCATGAGTCAGATTCTGGCGAGTGACATGACCATCCCTTGTCCGGATATTATGCTGATTGCTGACAGTGCCGCTTTGTTCGTCACCCGGGATTCCACCGGCAATGGTACCATCTGCAAGGCGTACGACCCGCTGACCGACCGCATCCAATGGACGGTGAACGGCGATGCGCTTCTGGACGAGTTGTCGCTCAAACTCAACAGCCTGTCCGGCAATTTCAGCATGTACTCCTCCAAGTACGTACTTCCCTTGGGCAGTAACATGACGGTACGGGCGGAGTCGGGCCAACTGACCATCATGCATGACGCGATGATGATTCCCGGTTCGGTACTGGATATCACGGAGGGTACGGAGCTGCGTATCCCGGAAGGCGTGCGGTTCTTCCTGTACGACACGCTCCAATGGGGTGCGTACAACGACCATGCCTTCTATACGGTCTCCTATTCGCCGAGTTGGAAAACCTGTCCGCGGGACTCGATGCTGCAGTCCGCACGGCTTATCGTGAACGGCCGCCTGGAGGTGGAGGGCAGTCTGCTGACCACGGAAGGCGGAGCGGATATCATGGGCTCGGAGCAGGCGGAAGGAGAAATCCGTTTTGCCCGCGGGGCGTGTGCCAAATCCATGGTGTATCAGTTGACGGGCACGACCGACGAGCACGGTTATACTCCATCCACCGCCGTCTCCGCTATGCTTCGCAATGCGGATGGCACCTATACCGAAACGACGGACGCCCGGGCGGGTGATTCGTTTGTCTATTCATCCGGCCGTTGGGCGAACACCCGGACACCGGACGAGGAAGCCCTGCCGGCCCTGCCGTCCGGACGGGTGTCTTGCACCAAACGCCTGCAAAACGGCGTGCTGTTCATCGAGCGGAACGGCAGGCTGTTCACCCTCACCGGAACAGCGGTTCATTAGCGCTCGAACAGGCGCAGCAGTTTCATTTTCTTTTGTCCCGCCTCGCCGCTGTAGGGATGTTCGCGCAGCGGCAGGTTGAAGACCGTACTACCTTTGAGCACGGTCTGCGGGTGTGTGAACTCGCGAAAACCCCATTCGCCGTGATAAGCACCCATGCCCGAATGGCCTGTTCCGTTGAACGGCACCCCTTTGACCATCATGTGGATGCACACCTCGTTGATACATCCGCCGCCGAACTGCTGGGTCTGCATGGTGCGGTTCGCCCAGCGCATGTCTCGGGTGAAGAGGTACATGGCCAAGGGGTGTTCGCGGTCGGCGATGAGGTCCATGAGAGCATCCACCTCGGCGTCCTTGAAGGGCACGACGGGCAGTAAGGGGCAGAACAGTTCGTGCTGCACGATGTGCTCGTGGCTGTCGACGGGATAGATGATGGTCGGGGCGTACTTGCGTGCCGTCTTGTCGCCGGTGCCTCCGAAGATAATCCGCTCGCGGTACTCGTCCGCCAGTTTGGCGCATTTGTCGTACGCTGCGTCGGTAATCAGTTTCGGGTACTCGGGATTAGTCTCGGCGTGCTCGCCTATCTGGGCAATGAAAGCCGCTTTCAGTTCGCTCAGGAACGCGTCTGCCACCTCTTCCGCTACCGCTATTTGGTTGATGTTGATGCAAATCTGTCCGGCGTTGGTCAGTTTGAAGAACGCGATCTTACGTGCCGCATCTTTCAAATCCGCATCTTTGCGCACGACGCACCAGTTACCCGTCTCGCCGCCTAACTCGAGCGCTACCGGCGTGAGGTGATGCGCCGCTTCCGCCAGCACATGTTTGCCTACGGCCGGCGAACCGGTGTAGAAAATCTTGTCGAACCGCTGCGCCAGGCACATGTCCGCTACATCGTGACCGCCGTCAATCAGCGTCACGTACTCCGGCGGGAATACTTCGGCGAAGAAGCGCTTGAGCACAGCGGTGCAGGCTGCGGACTTCGAACTGGACTTGATGACGACAGTGTTACCGCCGCACATCGCAGCCGCTACCACACCTATCGTCAGCAGAATGGGGAAGTTGAACGGACTGATGACCAGCGTCACGCCGTACGGCATCTTATACACCTTGGTGATGATACTCGGGAAGCACATCAGACCGCTCCAGTGGCACTCCGGTCGTGACCACCGCCTCAGACCGCTGATCATCTCGTTGATTTCCACGATGATCGGTCCCACGTCGCAGAGGTATGCCTCCACTTCGCTGCGGCCGAGGTCCGCCGCCAACGCGTCTATGAACTCCTGCTGATGCGCGATGACCGCCTCTTTGAGGCGCTTCAACTGCTTGATACGCCAGGCCACAGGCAGTGTCTCACCCGTGCGGAAGAACCGCCGCTGCGCCGCCACAATCTCGCGGATCTGCTCTTCGTTCTTTGTGAATTGTGAACTGTGAATTGTGAATTGTGAACTGTAATTCGTAATTTGTCCCAGCACCGCCTTGATGTCCTCGTTGCTCAGCGTCACGGGGGCGGAGTAGTTGATCGAGTCGGCGGCAATCATGGGAACCAGCGCGTCGTGATCGCAGGCACGTACCGGCGATTCGATAGTGTCCAGTCCACACGTTTTGAGTAAGTTGCGCACCGCCTGCAGGAACAGTTCGGCGGCGGCTTCGTCACTCGTCATCAGCGGTCGTTCCACTAGACCGCAGAAACGGGCCAACTCCGCATATTTCGGCATGCAGGCCTCTTTCTGGAACTCCAGTACGGGCATCAGCATCAGCGAGATAGCCTGTCCGTGCGAGAGGTGGTATTTGGCGCCGATGCTGTGCGCGAAAGCGTGTACGTAGCCGGCCAACTGCGTGTTGATGGCATTCCCGCCGTACATCGCTGCGCGACACATGTTCAGCCGCGCGGCGTTCAGTCGTTCATTCGTTAACTCTCTCACTCGTTCACTCGTTAACAACGGCAAGTTCTCGAAGATGAGTTTGACACCCTCCATGGACATGCGCAGGTCCTCTTCGTCCTCCTCCACGTCCGCTACGGCACCTTCGATGCAATGACTCAGCGCATCGATGCCGCAAGCCGCTGTCACGCCCTGCGGGGCACGCATCGTCAGCTCGCTGTCGTGTACCACGTGCGTCACGTTGAGGCCGATGAGGACGGTCGAGCCTTTGTTGCCCTGCTCGTTCGTGACCACGGCTCCCACGGTTATCTCTGCGCCGGTGCCGGCGGTGGAAGGAACCATGACAAGCGGCAGTGTTTGTCCCGGAACAGGCAGGAACTTAAGCAACATCGCTTTTGCCGGGACATGCGGCATCCGCACACCGGCGGCAATCATCTTACAACTGTCCATGACCGACCCGCCGCCCAAGGCGACGATGCAGTCCGCATGACTCTCCAAAGCTTGCTTGCGACCCGCTTCGAGGATGGCGATGTTGGGCTCGGAGTGGATGTCGCAGAAGACCGAATAACCGATGCCGGCGGCGTCCAGCGAGGCGGTGATTGCCTGCTCATATCCCAAACCGCTCAGCGTCCGGTCCGTTACGACCAGCACCTGACGATAACCCGCCTTGCGGCAGATCTCTCCGATCTGTCCGCGTGCTCCCTGACCTTCCGTCACTTCCGGCTCCGGCAACGGGATAGTGTGTATCACCTTACCGGGCAACCGGCGAATATTTTTCCTGAAAAGATAAGTATCCATATATTTTTAAGTTATAATGTGATTTGTTCCAAATAATTGCGGTCTATGGCGTCGAAGGTGTTATAATCGGCGCTGTCAATGTCCAGCACAGCGATGACTTCGCCGTTTTTTCGTATGGGTACGACGATCTCACTTTTGGAGGCGGAGGAACAGGCGATGTGCCCCGGGAACTCGTGGACGTTCGGCACAATGAGCGTTTGGTCTTGCGCCCAGGCGGTGCCGCAAACGCCTTTGTTATAAGGAATGCGTGTGCAGGCGATCGGACCTTGGAAGGGACCGAGGACCAGTTCACTGGTCATTTGTGATTTATGATTAATGATTGATGATTTTTCTATGTCTTTTACTATGTAAAAGCCAGTCCACCAGAAGCGGAAAGTCTCGTGGAGCACGGCGGCGACATTCGCCATGTTGGCGATGAGATCCGTCTCACCGGCAATGAGGGAATTGATTTGCGGGATGAGCGATTGGTAGAGAGCTTCCTTGGCGTCGGCTTTGGCTTTGAGCGCGTCAAGCACACCATTGACTTTTAACTCACGGTAGATGTGGGAGTAGGTGTAGGTGTAGAGCGTGGCGTATTGTTTGTCACCGGGCTTTTTCGTGGCTTTGTAGTCCGCAAAGCGGGACTGCCACATGGCAGCTTTGGCGCTGTACTCGGCAGAGGCCTGCTCGGGATACAGGGCGGCGCGCTCGATGGCGTGTGCCTCGCGCTGGGCGGTTTTCATAAGTTCGCGGTTGGCAGTGGCCCCTTCGGACCAAGGTCCTTCATGCATTTTCATAGGATACACCTGGTGGTTTTCTCCGCTACCTTTGCGGTAACGGGAGACGAGGCGTTCGCGTTTGGCTTGGCCGGTTCGCCGGGAGTCCAGTGTGCCCCGCCAATAGTCGATGGCAATGTTGTACTTAACTTTTGACATGATTTATTTTTGTGTTTTAATTAACCAATACTATATATACATAGTATATATACTTTAAGAGGTGACAAAAAATGGTCAAACCGGACAGTAACCTACCAGATATGGTCTAGGTATGGTCTAGATATCGTCTAGGTATGGTCTAGTGTGCCTCTGCAATTTTGGGTGCAAAGGTAATGCTTTTTTTTGAGATATGCAAGAGGAAGGGTGAAAAAAGTGATTTTTTGTTGTAAATTGTGGTCGGCAGAGCCGATGTCCGAATAGTATTCGGACGCAAAGGACAAAGTGAGCGCAGGATGGCATCCCGCACAATGGACATAGAAAAAAGCCGGCATTCAATGCCGGGAAAAAGAAGAAAGGAGAAGCCGACTGACAGTCGGCACAATACAAAGAATCAAAAAAAAATCCCCCACTCTATGGGAGAGTGAGGGAACTTTTGAAGCGGCAAATGGTATTTGCCTGAAAGAGAAGAAAGGGCGGCAGAGCCGAGTCCGAATGGTATTCGGACGTAAAGGACGAAGAAAAAAGCCAGCATAAAATGCAGGCGGAAGGGATGGAGAGGAACGGGATAGTATCCCTGATAATGGACATAGAAGCCGGCATTCAATGCCGGAAAATTGACATAGAGCGGATTATATCCGCTGGAAAGGAACAAAGCACATAGCTAATAGAAGATACACACTACCGAGGCTACGTCCGCATTGAGCCTATTCCGGGCGGGG
>Ga0265298_10000818_pt1 | contig 45953 bp, 37 predicted proteins | sample AusTroGonzalo_MG_3_FD_193486 | JGI IMG/M metagenome (GOLD analysis project Ga0265298, IMG submission 193486) | Bovine rumen microbial communities from tropical cattle in Woodstock, Queensland, Australia - Gonzalo_01 | ecosystem: Host-associated > Mammals > Digestive system > Stomach > Rumen ...
CCAGGTAAAGATCGAAAATATCTCCCAGCGTCGAATTGCGCAGATTGCCGATGAATCCCGGTTCGCCGTATTTGACATATCCGTCATTCGGGTTCATAGCCTGCATCAGATATTCCAGCAGCAGATCGCCTTCCCGAAGGGGGTAAAGGTCATACCATGAACTCCAGTACGGACTGAGGCGGTGCCATCCGTCATAGCCATGCAAACGGTCCGCCAGCAGCAGGATCGGCGCATAAGATTCCCCGCGGCGGCCTTTTTCATTCCTGCTCCATTCATAAATGTCTTTCATCGCTTTCCCGTTGGCGGTAAGTGAAAAAGTGCCGTCTTTTTCCCGTTTGGCCTGACCCATCGGTTGACATTCAAAATCCAGATAATTCCCGCCCATATAGTAGGTCATGTAGAAATTGCGCAGTCCGAGCGAGGGCGGGACGCCGAAATCCAGTCCGAAAATCGTGGATTTCCCTCCGCTCCGGTCGGATGCGGCAGTGTAATTCCTGGCATAATAGGCAAAATACATCAGCATCGGCTTTTCAAACTGTCTGGCTGCACCCCGTAAAAACACATAGCTGTTGCGGTGCTGGTGGTCAATATGCTCGGAGGTAATTTCCAACGCAGCTATCTTGCCGCCTAAATCCAGGGAGATATGTTCAAAATTGACCATGCCCGATAACACATAAATATCCGGTCCGAACAGGTTACGGTGAATCAACCAGAATTTTTGCAGATTCTGCAGCATTCCGTCCCTGCCGCATGGAACTTGAATATAATGAACTAAATCCTGAAAACGTCTGCTGGTCGGACGTCTGAGGGTCTGAAAAAAATTGGAATCCCATTCGTCAAGCTGATATCCCACAAACGTATCGCGATATTCCTTTTCCAGGCGGCGCAATCCTTCCTGATCAATATTGCTTTTCTCCAGTCCCAGCAAAGTACCCAGCGCAAACCGGACCGGCGGATGGATCACTACCGGTGCTTTTTTCATCTGTGCAGATATTTTTTCCGGGAATGGACGCGGCGAGTATAATTCCTGCGACGAACATAATTCAAGCGTCAGTTCTTTGGTCTGCTGTTTCAGTTGAACAATCAGCTGATTGCCCTTTTTTTCCATCTTACCGGAATTTCCCGGCAGCATACGAAAGGCCGCAATTTCCCCTTTCCCTTGAAAACCGTGCCGAATGATCAGGGATTTTATGGGGACCGGAGTTTTTATCTTCAACTCTGATTTCATGGCTTTCGCCCTGGTTTTAACATGGTTGATCGGGCCGGTGATCACACAATAGGTGCGATCATTGCCATCCGTCAGGTTTTCCGGATTCAGCACCAGGACTTCAGGATCGGCGCTGACTGATATTTCCGGCAAAACTTTTTTCCCTGAAATATCCATGCACTCGACAGCATTCAGACTGAGAAGGCGCAGATTGTCCGTACTGTGGTGACAACTCATGGGGGTGACGGTTCCGGAATTTTTGACAAATTCTTCATCCGACACACCTTTCAGCCGATGCCATGAAGGTTTCAGCAACAGCCAGAAGTCATGACCTTTTTTGGGAAATTTATTCCACTTGACAGTTTGTGCACGTTCCGGTTCCGCAACATAGGACTCCGAAAACAGCAATAAGGCTGTCCCGGAAAATATGGCAGACAGAAGCCATTTTTTCATGATGATCCTTCCCTCCGATCACTCAGCATCGGAAACCCATTTGTCGAACTCCGGTATCTTTCCGGCATTGCCCACATGACCATCAAAAAACAATATATTGCTTTTATCTTGATGAGGATATCTCAACCAATTGAAATAGGTGACAACCCCCAACGCATTCAAGAATTTTCCTTCATATAAACTGTAGTTCGTCTTCCAATAGGCATAGTTGATCCGTGTCTTCAACGTACACCAGCCCGAATTGTCCGCGATCAATACTCGTGAGGATGGCTGTTTTATATGGGGAAAATAACCTTCCAGAATCCATCGGTCGCTATAGGTGAGCTCCGCAGGTCGTATAATTCGTCCGTAACTGTAATACAGATCCGTGATATTTCCCTGGTAAACACTGCTGTAAGGTGCTACGGGACAGCGCAGATTGAAAGGATAATTCTGGCCCGAGTCAATATCCGGCAGCCTGAAATAACTCCGGTATATCGGATTGCCGGCCCAGACCCGCCGCGCTGTATCATCCGTACCGTTGTTGCGTAACCAGCGCATCAGGGTCGGGATTTTGTGATAATAATCGTTTTCATACAGCATTTCCGTATTGCCGAATTGTTTCAGGTTGCTGCTGCATTTGATCGATTTCGCCTTGTTCCGGGCGGCATTCAAGGCCGGCAGCAGCAATCCCGCCAGTATCGCGATGATCGCTACCACGACAAGCAGTTCTATCAAGGTGAAAAATCCCTTCCGGCTGTGGAGTCCCTGCTGGGACCGGACTGCAGTGCAGCCTGTTTTGAAATAACGGATTCCTTCCATTTCAACATCGCATCCATTCGGATCGTTCCCAAGTGATTTTCTGCTCATACTATGTCCTCCTGCTATTTTACGGTCGATCTGCTGAATTGGTTGTCGTTTGGGGTTCGGACGAACGGTCCGGAAAAAATCATCGTTCGAATCATTTTTCCCCGCGTTTTCTCCATTTTCCTTTGTTGAATATTTATTCCTTTGCATTATATTATACAATAAAAACAGGAATATTCCCATAGCAGAAAGAGCTGTATTTATGTCAAAAAACACCAAAATTGATTCTCTTTGCAAGTTAAAACCGGAAAAAAACCGCAAACTGAGCAGTTTTGACTATTATACTTCCGGGGCCGGAATTGCCGGATGTTTCATTCCAGACCGGGTCCATGCCTGGTTCGCGGATCACAATCTTGCTGCCGACGGCATCAAACAGCATCACCGGTTCGTTCTTGCGGTTCAGCTTTCAGGATGCAATACCACCAAACAGGACGGACTGACCCTGACCATTTCCAAAGGGATGGCCCGCCTGGTTTTTCCTTTTCAGAAACATGAAACGGTATTTGACAAATCATACGCCGATTCTGAAATGCTGTGCGTGAATTTCGTAGAACATGCATCGTCTTCTTTTTCGCTCCTGCCGTTGAAAAATCAGGTGTTCCCGCTGGACAACACCGATCTGGAGCTGCTGATCCGGGTCTATAAGGGATGCAGCAATCTGGAAAATTGGAAACCGGAAGATGCCTGCTGTGCGCTCGCGTGGCTGCTCAACCGACTTTACCGCCGGGTCAGCAAGGTGCAGGATATCAACGGCTCCCTCTATCAGCGGATCTGCCTTTACATCGAAAACAATCTCAATCATACGATCGTTCTGCAGGATATCCTGAAAGAGTTTCATATCAGCATGACTACGCTCCGGAGAATATTTGCCGCGGAGTATCCGGGTCATGCGCATTTTACTCCTGCCCGCATGATCCGCCGCTTGAAACTGAACCGTTCGCTTGAATGGATCCTGAACACGGACAGCTCCATCAAGGAAATTGCCGAATTATGCGGTTACAGCGATCAATTCAGTTTCTGCCGGGCCTTCAAGCAATGTTACAGCAAGTCTCCCATGCAGTTGAGGAAACAACGCAGCCTGTCAGTCAAATCCGATCGTCTTCCCTGAGAATATTCCGATGCCGGTCAGGCGGAACGATCACCGGGAAACGATTTTCCGGGCGAGGCGTTCCATGGTTTCCATGAAACCCATCAGCACGCCTTTCCGGATCGTGATCGCGCCTTGGGGACAATGCTCCTGACAGCAGAAACAGCGGATGCAGTTCGGATAGTCGAAACAGGCTTTGCCGTCCCTGATCTTCAGCGAAGCTGGCGGACAGAGTTTGGCACAGAGACCGCAGCCGACGCATTTTTCCGTTTTCAGCACGGGCCGGGCGACCAGCCATTCGCGGAGCTGCTTTTTCAGTCCCGGCGGCAGGAAAACACCCCATTCGCAGAGCAGTCCCGGCGGGGGAGGCAGCTGCAGCGGCGCAATGTCGGGCAGGGCGCCGGCCGTTTCGAAATCCGGGAGCAGGCCGCGTTCGCGGGCCCGCCGGACCAGCAGCAGTTCCTCGGCATCCTTTCCGAGCAGGAGCGGCGCCAGAAACGCGTCCAGCGCCAGGGAATCGGTCCCGCCGAACACCCAGCCGCGTTCGCACGGTGTGCCGCTGCCGGGTCCGTTGCCTTCCATGCAGATTGCCGCATCGACCACATTGAACTGGGGGCGCACCGCCAGATAAATATCCAGCAGCATATCGGCGAAACAGCTGAAATCGCGTCCGACATTGAGGTGCCAGGCCATGCGTTCGCTGCCTTTGACCAGACCGAACAGATTTTTGACGCAGAGGGTCAAAGTCATCATGCCGTGCGTCTTGGCTTTCGGCAGATCGGCCACCGCGTCGAAATCCAGATATTCCCGCGCGATCTCAAAATTGTGGAACCGCATTTCCGGCAGGTTCCTGGCCGGAGCGAATTCGGTGAAGGATCTGACCTCGACTCCGAGCTTGTCCAATGCTTCCTTCAGACCCATTGCGCGGATGACCGCCGGGGCGGTCTGGACCGCGGGATTTTCCAGGATCGAGACTTTGGCGCCGGCATCCAGAAACACCTTGACACATTCCAGCAGGAAAGCGGGATCCACACACGCCGGATCATGGGCTCTCCGCCAGGCCAGCAGATTCGGTTTCAGCATGATTTTTTTGCCGGAAACGGAACCGTAAGCCCGGATCTGGGGCTCGATCACCTGTTCCAACGCGGCGCGCAGTCCTCTGGCCTCATAATCGGCCGGACAGCGGGCGGAAAAAACTTGCGGCTTCCCGCTCATGAAAAATAGTCCTCCAGCAGGGAGATCGTTTCGGGATTCCGGATCTTGGTCAGCGCATTGATCTCGATCTGACGGATCCGTTCGCGGGAGATCCGGAAATGCTGGCTCATCTCGTTCAGCGACATGGGTTCGACGCCGTTCAAGCCATACCGTAGGGTCAGCACCTGGCGGGTCCGCGGCGGCAGCGTGGAAAGGATCGCCGACAGCTTGTCCGCCAGGATCTTCTTGGCCAGATTGCGCATGGGATCGTCGCCGTCGTGCATGTTTTCGACCGTGTCTTCGAGCAGGATATCGCGTCCGCCGGTATTGGAATAGACCGGGGCCTGGAGCGAGATCGACTGCATCGCCATGCGTTTGAGCGAACTGACCCTTTCCCGCGGCATATCGAGCCGGGCGGCGATATCGTCCGGCGTGGCTTCCCTGCCGTTTTCCTGCAGAAACTGCTGTTCCGCCTTGTTGATCTTGCTCAGCGCGGTCAGCATGTGGGCGGGAAGCCGGATCACCCTCGACTGGCGTCCTACCGCATGGCTGACACACTGCTTGATCCACCAGACCGCATAGGTGCTGAACCGGTGTCCCAGCCCGCTGTCGAATTTGTGGATGGATTTCATCAGGCCGATATTGCCTTCCTGGATCAGGTCGACCAGCGGCACGCCGTGTCCCTGATATTTTTTCGCGATGCTGAACACCATGCGCAGATAGCTGAAGACCAGTCTGTTCCGGGCGGTGTCCAATTCTTTCAGCAGTTCGTCGAGCCGGACGATCCATTCGGAAAAATCCTTCTGCGAACAGAAAAGCTCGGTTTCGATCAGGGTCTTTTTGTCGTCGTCATTGCCGGATTCCATGACCAGCCGGTGCGACCGCAGCTGTTCGGTCAGTTCCAGCACCAGTTCGTTCTGGAACGGATATTCGACCATCAGTGCGGCGCCTTCCGACCGAGCCTTGTTCAAAGCGCTTCGGCTGTTCCGGCGGAATGCCTGCTGCAGACGGCTGAGGATATCGGAAAAACGGCCCAGCAAGTTGCGGCTCTCTTCCAGCAGCGCCTTTTTGCCCTGTTTCTGCACCAGCGACTGGGGGAAAAGGTCGGTCAGCGATTCCGGCGAATCCAGCTGTTCCAGCAGCCGGATGGCAAAGTGATAGGAGACTCCGCAGAAAGCCAGTTCGGCCCGCAGTTTGCTGAAAAGATCCGCCAGCTGTTCCCACAGTTTTTTTTCGTCTTCCTGGTCCAGCGGAACTGCATGCGCCAGCTGTTCCATATAAAGACGGAGCACCTTGCCGCATTCCTGGCCCGAGGCAGCGGCTTCGCTGTCGATCAGCTGGAAATCCTCCTGTTCTTCCGTCTGCTCCTGGATCGCGGGCGCGGGAGAAGCATCCGCCGCTTTCGGTTCCGGAGTTTCCGCTTTTGAGTTTTGAGCTGATTTCAATGCCATCATGACGCCTTTCGCTGCCGTTCAGCCGGTCCGTTCTCTCTTACAATATCATGCAGAACGGATTTTTCAAGCGGAAAAACGCGGTTACTGCGATTTTTTGTACGAAGTTTCCGAAAGACGGCAGATATTGCAGTGTCGGCAGTCCAGTCCCTGCGGCGGCTCGTAGGTTTTGCCGGCTTTTTCCGCGCGGCGGCGGTTGTAGACATTCATGGCGGCCAGGACTAAGCCCATCACGATGAAACCGCCCGGCGCCTGGCCCATTACGGAAAAGCCGTATTCCCAATTGGCGGACAGCTGCACCTGGAACAGGGTCCCCGCCGCGAGAAATTCCCGGATCATGCCGATCACGGTCAGCGCCAGCGTGAAGCCCAGTCCCATGCCGAGACCGTCCATCGCCGAGGCCAGAATGCCGTTTTTCGAGGCGAAAGCTTCCGCCCGGCCGAGCACGATGCAGTTCACCACAATCAGCGGAATGAATATGCCCAGCGCGTTATAGAGCGCCTCGGTATACGCCTGCATCAGCAGATCGACCACGGTCACGAATGCCGCGATCACCACGATGTAGCAGGGAATGCGGATCTTGGCGGGAACCAGATTGCGGATCAGCGAGATCACCATGTTGCTGCAGAACAGCACGAACGTGGTGGCCAGGCCCATGCCCAGCCCGTTCAGCGCGCTGGACGACGTCGCCAGCGAAGGACACATGCCCAGCGACAACACCAGCACCGGATTTTCTTTCCATATTCCCTTGAGCAGTTCTTTCAGCAGTTTCATTTTTTCATCCTTTCGCTTCCAGCGTCACCCTGGAGGTATTTCTCAAATGCGCAGACCGCTTTCCAGGCCAGTTCGTTGACCGCGCGCGAGGAGATCGTGGCACCCGTCACATAGTCGGCGTCGCCGCCGTCTTTTTTCACTTTCCACGGCTGTTTCCACGTATCTTTCGCCGATTTCGAATGGCCGGCATACTGGTCGAGGATCCGGTTCGGCGGCAGGCCCGGCGGCGTTTTTTCACCGCGGATCAGTCCCGCCAGCGTTTTCCGGCGCACCCGGTCCGCCGCATTCGAGCCGAGACCCGGCGTTTCGCCGTGTTTGGTGATGATGAACGTCCGGATCGTGCCGTCCGGCTGGAACGAGATCAGCGCTTCGATCCGTCCGGCATAGCCGCTGCCGACTGCCGTTTCGGCCGCATAGCCGACGGTTTTTCCGTCTTTTTTCGCCTGGTAGAACCGCACGTCGCCGACCTGGCGGGAATCCTTCATCGGATCGTTGTCGAAAGCCGGCAGGACGTCCCGGAGGCCGTCGGCGACTTTCTTACGTTTCGCCTGGGCAATGGGGTCCTTCGTGAAAGCCGCCGCGCTGCCCATGATCCCCGCCGCCACGGCGCAGACCAGACAGAGGACGATCCCCAGGTAAAACATATTGGTGGAATTCCTGTTCATTTGATCTCTCCGCGGCGGGGCTGGAAGGCGTTGACCGGATTCCAGCCGAAAGGACGTTTGTAGCAGAACTTGTCGATCAGCGGCACCAGCGCATTCATGATGACGATGGCGAAACTCATCCCTTCGGGGAACGAGCCCCAGATCCGGATCACGCACACGATGATCCCGATCCCGATCCCGTAGACCACCCCGCCCAGATGCGTCACCGGACTGGTCACGTAATCGGTCGCCATGAAAAACGCGCCGAGCATGACTCCGCCGGTCAGCAGATGGAACAGCGGTCCGGGCGTGATCCCCGGCGATACCTGGTTTACGATCCAGACGAAAACCGTCACGGTCAGCAGAACCGCCAGCGGGATATAAAGCCGGATCAGTCCGAACAGGAGCAGACCCGCCGCGCCGATCAGGATCGCCAGCGAGCTGGTTTCGCCCAGACTGCCGCCGATGTTCCCGATAAACGCGTTCCACAGAAATTCATTGGAGTTATAAAGGTCCAGACTTGCCTGCTGCGCCGCACTCTGCGAGGCTGCGGTCAGCGGCGTCGCGGCGGTCACGCCGTCCAGATGCTGAAACGCGGACGGCAGCGGCGCCCACGTGGTCATCGGCCGGGCCGCGCCGACCAGCAGCGCCACCCGGGCGACCGCGGCGGGATTGAACGGATTCTGGCCGAGTCCGCCGAACACCTGTTTGGCAATGATGATCGCCGCGAAGGAACCGACCAGGCACAGCCACCACGGCAGCAGCGGACTGACGTTCAGTGCCAGGATCAGACCCGTCAGCAGCGCCGAAAGGTCGCGCACCGTCTGTTTCTGGCGCATCACTTTGCACCACAGCATTTCCCAGCCGGCGCAGAAGATCATGCACAGAAGGATCACCCGCACGGCGTTCCAACGGTAATGATAAACGGCCATGATCACGGCGGGCAGCAGGCACAGCATCACCTGCGCCATGATCTTCGTGATGTTCAGCGACGTCCGGATATGCGGCGATGAACTCAAAACCAGCGTTCCGGCTTCCGGCAGACGCACCGCAGATTGTCCCGCCGGCTGAACCGGTGCTTTATTATCTGTTTTATCAGAAAATTCCATTGCTTATTTTCTCCGTTTCAAGGCCCTGATCTCCGCTTTGGCGCGGCGGAAATGCTGGACGTTCGGCCGGCCCGCCGGACACACATAGGTGCAGATGCCGCATTCCATACAGTTCATTACATAATTTTCGTCGGCCAGGTCGTAGCGCTCATTTTCGCAGACTTTGCTCAGCGTGCTGACCAGCAGACGCATCGGACAGGCTTCCACACAGCGGCCGCAGCTCAGGCACGGACCCGCTTCGAACTGGCGGACCTCGTCGGCGCCCAGCAGCAGGATCCCGGACGTGTTTTTCGACACGGTCACCTCCAGCGAGGACTGCGCAAAACCCATCATCGGCCCGCCGAGGATCAGCTTGCGGACCTCTTTTCTGATCCCGCCGGCCCATTCCAGCACCTTCCGGACCGGCGTGCCGAGCCGCACCCGGTAATTGCCCGGATCGGCCACAGGCGAACCCGTGACCGTGACGACACGTTCGATCAGCGGCCGGCCCTCGACTGCCGCTTCGGCTATGGCCGCAAGCGTGGCGACGTTCTGCACCTCGCAACCCACATCCATCGGCAGGCCTCCCGCCAGCACTTTACGTCCGGTCAGCGCGTAGATAAGCTGTTTTTCACCGCCCTGCGGATAACGCACTTTCAGCGGCACGATAACAATATCCTTCTGTCCTTTGGCCGCGGTCCGCAGCGCCCGGATCGCTTCCGGTTTGTTCTCTTCAACTCCGATCAGCACGCACGAGATCTTCAGGATTTTGGCGCAGATGCCCGCGCCCGTGATGATCCGGTCAGCCTGTTCCCTCATGAGATGGTCGTCGGCGGTCAGATACGGTTCACATTCCGCGCCGTTGATCACCAGCGTGTCGATCTCCCGTTCGGGCGGCGGCGAAAGCTTGACATGAGTTGGAAACGAGGCTCCGCCCATGCCGACGATCCCCGCGTCTTTCACCCTCGCCAGCAGCAGTTCGCGATTGGTGTTCCGCCAGTCCGGATAACATTCCATCGGCTCGCACCATTCGTCCTTGCCGTCGGCGATGATCTCCACTGCCTGGACCGGCGCGCCGTTCGCTCCGGAAATGTCATGGACATCACCGACCGTTCCGCTGGTCGGCGCATGCAGAGGCACCGAAATATTGCCGACCGGATCGGCGATCTGCTGGCCCTTTTTGACCGTATCGCCTTTTTTCACTTTCAGCAGCGGCGAAACACCGATGTTCTGCTGGATCACCAGCTGATATTTTTCCAGCAGCGGCGGGATGCGGATCGTTCCGTCCGTGGTATAAGCTTTGCCGTCCGCCGGATGGATGCCGCCCTCGAAACGATGGGGCCTGAGCGGGAGATGATGGGAATTCATGCCGCACCTTCCTTTCCTTTGCCGAGGTTCGCGTGCGATTCCACGGTCTGCAGCGCGCCGGTCGGACATTTCACTTCGGCAACCTGTTCGGCGGTGATGTTCGCACCATCACGTGCCCGGACCAGGAATCCCTGGGCATTGAAGAGTTCCGGATACGCCTTGACGCATTTCCGGCAGGCAAGACAACCCGCCGTGCAGATTTTCCGCTTTTCAGGTCCCTTGTCCAGTGAATTGCAGAAAACATGGACCTTGGAGTCGGCGGGAACCAGATGGATCAGCTTGCGCGGACAGACTTCCGTGCATTTCCCGCATCCCTTGCAGAGTTCCGAATGAACAATGGCAAGACCGTCCCGGATCTCGATCGCGCCGAAGGGACAGTTCCGGGCGCAGGAACCCAGGCCGATGCAGCCGAACCGGCAGCCTTTGCCGCCCCCGGACAGCGCAGCCGCCGCCCGGCAGTCGTTCAGCCCGTTGTATAATGCCACATGGACCGCATGATGGTTGTCGCCCGAGCAATAGACCACCGCCACTTTGCGCTCGCGTTTCGCGGCTTCCTGTCCGGCCGCGGCCATGATCTTCTGAAAATTCTCCTCGGTTGCCGCCGCGCAGTTGGCGGGGCTGACGCCGTCTTCCACGATGGCGCGGGCGTAGTCGGCACAACCGGCATAGCCGCAGCCGCCGCAATTCGCGCCCGGCAGCAGATTCGTGATCTCCTCGATGCGCGGATCCGTTTCCACCGCGAATTTCTTCGCCGTGAAACCGATCAGCCCGCCGAGGATCAGTCCCAGCAGTGCCAGTGCCAGAGCAGCCAATAATATCGTCATTTCGAATTCACCTCATTTGACCAGGCCAGAAAAGCCCATGAACGCCAGCGCCAGGATCCCCGCCGTGATCAGCGCGATCGAGGTCCCCTGAAACGCTTTCGGGATCCGCGAAAGTTCCAGCCGTTCTCGCAGACTGGCAAACAGGATAAGCGCGAGGGCGAAACCCAGACCCGAGCAGAGTCCGTACACCGTGGAAGGCAGAATGCCGCGGTTCGATTCCGCATTCAGCTGCGCCGCTCCCAGCACCGCACAGTTCGTGGTGATCAGCGGCAGATATATCCCCAGCGCTCCATACAGGATCGGACTGAATTTCTGCAGCAGGATCTCCACCATCTGCACCAGTGCCGCGATCACGACGATGAACACCAGAATACGCGTAAAGGACAGATCCAGATTTTCGACCTTCAATGAACCGATCGTGAAATTCAGTTTCACTGAGAGCAGACCGTGATACAGGCAGGAGGTGACCAGCGATGCGATTCCCATGACGAAAATCACCGCTCCGCCCATCCCCAGGGCAGTCTTGATTTTCTTGGAGACTCCCAGAAACGGGCAGATCCCCATGATCCTGGACAGCACGATATTGTTGACCAGGACCGCTCCCACCGTGATCGTCAGCCATTCGTTCGACGGCATCGCCATACTCCTTGCAAAATATATATCATTTCCCCTTGAGGGGATTTATCAGTTGTTTTTTCACAAAATATAAATATATCATCACATTATAATTTTTTCAAGTCTGGATTTGTGAAATGATAAACAAAGGAGCAAAAAAAGACTGGTTGAAGTCCGGAAATGTTTGAAACCGGAAGCTTTTTATGTTTTTTTCCGCTGGATGACGACTGCTGAAAAATAGACCGCGATCCATGCGATGGCGGCAAAAGCCGGCGCGAGCACCAGACTGCCGAGCAGCCATTCCAGCAGACGATGATGCATCTCCCCCAGGCACGTCTGCAAGGTGAATTCGGTCCACCAGCGTCCGTGCCGCAGGAAATATCCGAGTTCGATGCAGAGGAACGGCGACAGCGGCGGCATGAAGAGATTCTGGATCGCCAGCGCCATCACCTTGTTCAGTTTCAGCCGGATGGTGCAGTAGAGGATCACGGCCATATGGATGCCGATCAGGGGCAGCACCGCCAGAAAGGTCCCGACCGCCGCCGAGGCGGCAAGCCCCGCGGGATCGGCATTTTCCGCCAGCAGCATCCGGATGAACCGGACAGGATGCCGCAGCAGGGACCAGTAATTTTTCTTCTTGCCTTTCACCAGTTTTTTATACGGGACCGGCAGCAGCCGCCGCAGGATCAGCGCGGTGTGGAGCAGGGAAAGCCGGCAATTGTCTTTCCACTTATGAAAATGCGTGATGCGTTTGCCCGGTTTCTCGTAAATCACGCCGATCGGCAGTTCGGCCGGATGAAATCCGCTCCACAGCAGCTTGACCAGGATCTCGGTTTCGAAATCATAGCCGGTGCAGAAAAAATGCAGTTCGCTGAATGCCCGCAGCGGATACGCCCGGTACCCGCTCTGCGTGTCATTGCAGGCGATCCCCGTTTCCAGTCTGCACCAGAAATTGGAAAATTTCCGTCCGAACCGGCTTGATCCCGGCACATTGACGGCATGGTCGAAATCCCGGCAGCCGATCACGACCGAATCGGGATCGCGCTCAATCGCGGCGATGAACCGCGGCAGGTCGGCCGGATCGTGCTGTCCGTCCGCATCCATGATGATCATGTGAGTCACCCCATCCGCGATCAGAGCCGCGGCGGCTGTCCGGATCGCCGCTCCTTTGCCCCGATTGCGTTCATGACGGATCAGCCTGACCCTGAGTCTGGCCAGTTCATCCTCGAAATTGTCCGGCAGGACGGTGCTGCCGTCATCCGCTACCCGGACATCCTCCAGATATTTCCGTGCGCCGGCGGCCACGTCCAGCACGGTGGAAGCATGATTGTAATGCGGTATGACGCAGGCAATTTTCACGCGGTTTTCTCCAGATCGTTTTTCCATTCCATGTCGTTGTCAGCTTTGCCGCTAATATACTGTATCTTTCGTGACCATTCAAGCGGATTTTCCCGATTCGGCGGAAAAATCCTGCGGCCGTTCCAGCAGATGCGGCAGATCGCGGATCAGCAGAGACAGCGCTTCGTGATACATGCGGATCTGTTCCCTCGTCCCGCTGATGCAGACCGAACCCGCCCGGCGGTTGTCCCTCGTTTCGATCAGCGCCGAACCGAGCGCCAGAAATCCGTTGATCTGGATATCGGTCTGCGGACTGACGAAGACTTCGGCTCCGGAAATGATGGAGATCCCGACGGTCCCGAGCATTTCCTGCAGCGCATACGGATAGATTTTCGCGGTGAACTGATAGAAGAACGGATGCAGCATGCCGAACAGTGAAAGCATTTCGCTGGTTTCCGCCTGGCCGGTCCGGATCTCCAGGAGCAGACGGTTCACATACGCCTGGAAGGCGCAGAAATCATCCAGCGGCGAACTGCCCCCGTCGAACCGGTCGGGACGGGTGATCAGCAGTCCGAGCTGCCGTTTGCCGTCCGCCGTATGGCAATCCACCGGCAGCAGCATTTTCCGGTCGCGGAAATAGGGGTGACGCGCCATTCCCCACATCAGCAGGGCGGCGAAAGACGCTTTGCCGTTCATCTGCTGGGCGCACATGCGGTTGAGCGAGGAACGCAGCCGGAGCAGGGGGGTGAAATCGGCAAAGAAACATGCCCGGAAAAGACTGTTCCTGCCGTTCAGGAACACGGGCGGAGTGACCAGTCCGTTCAAGGCGGGAAAATAGAGCGGACCCGCGGCTCCCCAGGCTTTTTTCAGATCGCCGAGCAGTTCCTGCATCGGCGCTCCGTCGGCCATGGCATGATTGAACTGCCACCACAGGTCCGCTTCCGTGCCGTCGGCGGCCAGCCGGCAGATGATGTTGGTCTGGCCCCAGCCCGGATGGCGGAATACGGTCAGATCGGGCGGCGTGAACCGGATGCGTTCCTGTTCCTCCGCCGCGGTCGGAAGCGAGGCATCGTAAAATAGGAAAGTTGCGGACATGATCCGGTCGAAGATCCGCCGGATGAGCAGACGGCTGCGAGGGCGGAAGGGCGCCAGGCTTCTCAGCCGCCGGCGGCATTCGACCCGGATCTCCCCCGGCCGCCGGATGTCGGAAAGATTCCGTTTTTCATTATACACGGCAATGACGGTGCTGATGACTTCCGTGGTGAATTTGATCGGATGCGGATAGCGGGGGTCGAAATGCGGTGTCAGATTCCGGAGGGATCCGTCCGGAGCCGTTTCGGCGACTACCAGATCGCAGAAAAGCTTTCCATGGCGGCGTCGGAAGAAAAAGCTCTGTTCAGGGGTTTCATGAAGTTCGGGACGGTCGATCAGATACTGCATGAGCCGGGTTTCGAGCCGTTGTTCTGCCGGGGCCGAAAATCCCGCGGATCCCGGCCGGAGCTGCAGCCGGAACTGGCCGATCGCGAATTTGGAATATTCCCGCTGCAGAAAAAAACGGCTGATCTTCCGCCAGGAATGCTGTTCGGCATGAACCCCCAGCCAGCGGAACAGGGACAGGATTTTCAGGATCGCGATCAGGAACAGGGTGCCCGGATGCCAGAAATCGAACAGTCTCCCGAGACGCATTTTGCGCGACGGCGGAACAGTCTGTTCCGGCAGCTGCGGTTCTTTGCCCGAGATGAACTGGTTCAGAATGGCCGCAGTTTCGGCCGGACATTCCTCATGCGGAATATGGCCGCAGCCGGAAAGGTAACTGAGCGTGGATCCCGGAAAGGCACGGTGGAGACGTTCCGCGGCTTCATAGGACAGGATGCGGTCTTCGTCGCCGGCGATGATGGTCAGCGGGATCTCCGGCGCGAAGGGCAGGCGTCCCGGCCGCACATACGCCCGGGCCGAGGCGATCAGTGTCTCGATCCGCCCCGGCTGGTTCAATGCTTCCGCATAACGGCTGCACAAGACCGGATCGGGGGTATGATGGACCGCATACGCGTATTTCAGGATCATGCGGATGAGAAAACCGGAATGGATCAGATTCAGGATCGGCTTGGTCATTGAGGAATGGCCGATGTTGGAAATGTAGGACGGAATATCCTGTTCCAGCGCGCCGCAGGCGATCAGGGCGATGCCGCGGAGACGGCGGCGGATCTGCGGCAGCCGGAGCAGTCCGAGCGCGATTTCTCCGCCCATGCCGTGGCCGATCAGAAAGAACCGGTCCAGATCCAGTTTTTCGATGAATCTGGCGGTCAGCTTGATCAGCAGGGCCGGAGTCGGGACCACATCCGCGGGACAGTCGGAAAGTCCGGAACCGGGAAAATCCGGAGCGATGCACCGCAGCTGCGGATCCATCAGCGGCATCAGTTTTTCCCAGGATGCCGCTCCACAGCCGAATTCATGCAGCAGAAGGACCGCGGTCCCCGTGCCGGATTCACTGTAGGACAGATCCAGCGGTCCGACACCGGGCAGTTTCAGCCCGGTTCTGCAGGTTTTCAGGAGAAATTGATCCATGGACGGAATCCTTATTCAGACGGAATGCCGGCGAGAATGTAACTGAGATTCGAGGCGAAGACGGGGCTGTTCATGATCCCCATGTGGCCGCCCTGGAAAATGTAAACCGCCCGCCATGGGATCGGGGAATCCATCTGCCACTGCCAGGAACTTCCCGTGCGGCGGTCGAAGACTGCGCTCGAGGTGAGGATCTTGCCGTCGCCGGTCTCGGTCTTCACCACCTTGACCGCCCCGGTTTTGCGGTCCACCTGGACCACCTGATTGGTCAGCACGGCATCGCCGGCGATCAGATAGAACTGCAGTCCGCGCGGGGGCGGCGGCAGCTTGTCGGGCAGCATGGCTTTCCTGAACTGTCTGGCCCGCGCCAGACATTTGTCCAGATGGTTCCGCGCGATTTTCCGTCTGGCCGCCGGGTCGGTGACTTTCGGGAGCAGCCGCTGCAGCCAGACATCCTGTCCGGGATCCAGCAGACCCCAGTTGTAGCGTTCCCAGGTCCGCAGGTCAAAATAGTCCACCGGTGAACCGTCTTCATACTGCACTGCACGGCAGGTGGGATCAGGGAGCATCTGATAATAGGAAACGAACGTGCCGATCAGAGCCTTCGGATAAGCAGGTGCGGCGGAGACCAGCCGGAGTCCGAGATTGAGCTCCAGCAGCGTGTCCACGTAACCGGCATTCGGGGTGCCGATCATGATGAGCTTGCCGATATTCTTTGCGCCCGCCCAGGTGACAGGCCGCGGTCCGTGCTTTTCACCTGGCAGGAGTTTTCCGCCGTACATCGCATAATAACGGGCCAGCAGACCTCCCATGCTGTGGCCGATCAGGTCGAATTTGACTGGAAAATTCCGGTGGTGGTAAATCGCTTCGTACCGCTGCTCGAGATAGGCTTTTTTCTGCTGGATGAACGCGGCCAGACGGCACGCATTTTCCGAAATGTCCCTCCGCCAGTCGTAATAAAAGATGAACATCGAGGCAAAATGCCGGTTGGACGGCAGCGGTGTGACCTCCGGCTGATAGCCGCATTTTTCCAGCAGGTCCAGCAGCATGTCGTAATTGTTGATGTAAAAATTCATCCCCATGACCCGGACCGCGGAATAATCCATCACCCCGGACGCCTCAACGGAATTGCGCAGTTCGTTCAACGGCCGGTCCAGTCCCATCGGATGCGCCAGCTTGGCAAAATGCGCACCCTCGGAAATCGAGCGGTAGGAAAAACTGCCCCACACGTTTTCTCCGTCGGCACGGTCGGTCAGCCGGGCGCCCAGCAGTCCGTGGATGACGATCACCGGATTCCGCAGCGGCCCTTCGTAAGTGAAGGACTTCCGCGCGATCTCGCTGTAGATCGGATTCTTGTAAGTGGCGGCATCGTGATAAGAACCGCTTTCGGGTTCCACACAGGCACTGGCCGCCGCTGCGAAAATGACCAGCAGCAGATAACGGAACATCTTGCCGTTTCCGAGGAGGGATCTCCAGATCATTTTTATTCTCCCTCTTCCGGCGCGGACGCCGCTTCGACCAGCGCGGCGAACCGGACATAGCGCCGATACAGTTTGCCGCAGACCGCGATCCCGGCTGGATCGGGCTTATAGACACGGTCGTAACCGGAAGCCATGGCGGCCATCGCCTCGGGCAGGCCGGGGAACAATCCTGCCGCGGCCGCCGCGCTCATCGCTCCGCCCAGCGCGCAGACCTGTTCCGATTTCACGGTCTGGACCGGCATGTTCAGCAGGTCCGCGCACAGCTGCATGATATACGGCGATTTGTGCGCGATCCCGCCGGTCGCCAGCACCTGATTCACTTGCTGTCCGTATTGCCTGAACTGTTCGATGATCCGGCGGAAGCCGCAGCAGGCGGAGAGCACCAGAGCCTGATAGACCATGACCGGAGTCGAGCCCAGATTCAGACCGAAGATCGCTCCGTGGAGTCCCGGATTGTCCACCGGGGAACGCCGCCCGTTGAACCAGTCGAGCGCAAATACGCTGTTTTCATCCAGTGGCAGGGCGCCCGCCGCTTTTTCCAGCTCCGGCAGTGAGACCGTGCCGCCGCAGGAAAGAAATTTTTTGAACCAGGCGAAAATATCGCCGAAAGCGGATTGACCCGCCTCGTATCCGGTCAGGCCCGGCACGATGGAGCCGTCCACCTGTCCGCAGATGCCCGGAATGCAGTCCGTTCCCCGGCCGACCAGCAGATCGCAGGTCGAAGTCCCGAATACGGAAACGAGCGTGTTTTCGCGGATATTGGCGCCGACCGCACCGGAATGGCAGTCGAGCTGTCCGCAGGCGATCACGACGTTTTCCGGCAAGCCCAGTTTCGCCGCCCATTCCGCCGAGATGGTCCCCGCCGGCTGCCCGGCGGTATACGTTTCGGCATACAGATTCTTCCGCAGTTCGGCCAGCCTCGGATCGACGGTCCGGAGAAATTCTTCCGGCGGCAGTCCGCCCCAGTCGGCGTGCCAGAAAGCCTTGTGTCCCGCGGAACAGCGGCCGCGCCGCATCGTCCGGGGATCGGTTTTCCCGGTCAGCACGGCCGGGATCCAGTCGCAGTGTTCGACCCAGCTGAACGCTTTGGCAGCGACTGTCGGCGAAACCGTCAGGACATGCAGGATCTTGCTCCAGAACCATTCGCAGGAACAGTTGCCGCCGGTATACGTCCGGTAATCAGGTCCGTTCCATTGTGACGCCGCCGCGCTGATCTTTTCCGCTTCGGCAATGGATGTATGGTCTTTCCAGAGCAGGAACATCGCGTCGGGATCTTCCGCAAATTCCGGATTCAGCGCCAGCGGGAGGCCCGAGGCGTCCACCGGGCACGGGGTCGAACCGGTGGTGTCGACTCCGATCCCCGCCACCTTGGAACGGTCGATATTCCCGAGCACGGATCTCAGGACCGTTTCCATACTTTCCAGATAATCCGCCGGATGCTGGCGGAACTGCGATTCAGCCGCATCGGAATAAAGTCCTTTTTTCCAGCGTGGATATTCGCAGACCGCCGAGGCCAGTTCCGTTCCGGATGTATTGATCGCCAGCGCGCGTACGCTGTCGGTCCCGAAATCCAGTCCGATCAGATATTTTTCCATGTCATTTCTCCCTGTATGAATGCTTGAAGTAATATATTGTCATTCCCCCGAAAGTCAAGCCGTCCTTGACAATCCCCCGTTTCGATGCTATATTTTTTACGGAGGTGGTACAAATGAAGATCGGAATTTTATTGTCGGCTTCTGCATTGGTGACTTTCCTGCAGAGCGGCTGTGCCTCAAAAGGTAATATGTCCCAAGCAGATCATGAAGACACGGGCAATGAACCCAAACATAGGAGGAGCTCAAAAATGAATGCAGAAATGACGCCGTCGTTACTGGTCAATGCGATTCCGATGCCGCAATGGCTGGCGGAAAGGGAACAGGCCTGTCTGGATCAACCCGTTCCCGGGGATGAGGCGAAGATGCGTCTGGTGGTCGAACTCGCGGTGGAGAATGTCCGCCGCGGTACTGGCGGACCTTTCGCAGCTGCCATCTTCGATATCAGGACCGACCGGCTGGTCGCTTTCGGCGTCAATGTGGTGGTTCCCTCCAACCAGTCCTGGGCGCATGCCGAGATGACTGCGTTCGCACGCGCTCAGAATCTGCGGAAAAGCCATTCGCTCAAAGGCTGCATGCTGGTGACCAGCTGCGAACCGTGTGCAATGTGCAGCGGCGCCACTCCCTGGAGCGGGGTGGAGAAAATGGTTTACGGTGCCCCGCGCAGCATGGCGGAAAAAGTCGGTTTCGATGAGGGATACAAGGGCTGGCTATGGTCGCCGGCTTTCAAAAAACGCGGTATCCGGGTTATCGGTCCTCTGCTCGGCCAGGATGCCAATGCTCCGTTCGAGCTCTATAAGAAAAACAACGGCGAGATCTACTGAGGCGGAAAAGGCGTCGACTCTGTTCCGGCAATAGCATAGTCGGGGCAGTCCCAGCTTGGAACCATTATGCGGACCGCCTTCCGCTCCAGTTGCCCTTTTTCCTGATAGGGCACATAGGACCCATAGGGCACATAGGACTCATGGGACTCATGGAACCCATAGGACCCATAGGACTCATAGGGCACATAGGGCTCATACACATAAACTTGCGGATTGCAGCTGGCTTTCTATCTTTCACCCCCAAATTTCCTTGACTTTTTCTTTTTTTCGGATATATTATCATGATTGGATTGGCTGCAGAAAAACATGATGGGCTAACTCCTGATGAGCTGGAAATGATCGGGATTAATCGAATCTTCAACTGATATTGGGAATATTGCCAAGCAAAAAGCGCAGTCCCCAGCATTGACCGGGAACAGCGCTGGCTTTGAACTTGGCTCAACTGCGGTTTATTTGAGTTTCACGAACTTCGGAAGCGGGTTCTGCCGATGGCATTCTTCGATCACGCGGATCTGCCGTTTGACCTGGGCCAGCGTGACCACCAGGGGAGTTCCTTTGGTGAACGCATCGTAGATGTTCTTGTAATATTTGGTGCCCCAGTCGTCGAAACTGAGGGCGGTTTCCGGCGCTTTCCAGTGTTCCTCATAGAAACCGAGTTTTTCGCCGCAGTAGACGGGCTTCCGGTTTTCGCCTTCCAGCGTGTCCTTGACCAGTTTCTGTTCCGGTGCTTCTTCCGGCTTGAAATAGCGCCAGGTGATCTCATCGCCGGACGCCTTGAGGCCGCCGTTGGTGCCGTAGATGTTGAAGGTGTTGCCGGGATACATGCAGCAGCGGGAGACTTCCATGTCGATCGTGGGATGGCCTTTGCCCGCGAGCAGCAGTTTGATATGGTCCTCGGCATCTCCGAAAGTGACGGCGCGGTCCATCTTGCAGAAGATCTGCTCGGGATCGGCTTCTCCGTCGCCGTAGAACTGCAGCGCCAGGTCCAGCGGGTGCGGACCGGTGTTCAGCAGTTCGCCCGCGCACATATCCTGAATGGTCTGCCAGTCCCAGCGGCGGCTGAAGGCGTTGTATTCGATCTTGACCATGACGATGCGGCCGAGAATGCCGGATTTCATGATCTCGAACGATTTGCGGAACAGCGGACGGAAACGGGTCTGCTGGAACACGGCGAAGAACTTGCCGCTCTGCTTGATGGCTTTTTCCAGTTTTTCCACATCGGCGACATGGCGGGCCAGCGGTTTTTCGCTGATCACGTTGCGGCCGGCCTTGAGCAGTTCGATGCTGATGGGAATATGGCCCGGACTGCGCGAGGCGTTGATGAAGAGTTCGATCTCCTCATTTTTGATCATTTTCTTGTAATCGTCGTATTCCTGGAATTTTGGGGACGGGGTGATGCCGTCCAGTTTCCGGCGTTCGGGAATGGGATCGGCGACCGCGATGACCTCGAAACGCTTCTGCAGTTCCGGCTGGGTTTCGAACAGATGGCGGTGGATATTGCGTCCGCTGCGTCCCTGTCCGATGATTCCGACTTTGATTCTTTTCATCTTATTTTCTCCGTTAAAGGTTGGGATACTGATAAACCGGCATGGGACGGCCGCCGTACTGCAGCGAAAGCTCCGCGGCTTCCAGCATGGCCATGATCTCGAAGGATTCGGTCAGCGGAACACCCTCGGATTCGCCCCGGAAGAAACGTCCGATGTCCTCCACCAGATTGTGGTAGAGATGTTTGCCGCCGACATAGGTGAACAGCCGGTTTTCGCCGCCTTTGCGGAGGACGCCGCCGTAGCTGTAATTGCCTTTCGTGAGCTGGACGGTTCCGCGGCGTCCGTCGGCGTAGGCCACCGTGCAGACCACGCCCTGGCGGTCGGGGACCGAGGTCACCTGGATCGCGCCGGGACCCATGATCTTTTCCAGCATTTCGAAGGTATGGACTCCATACCAGACGATGGAAGAGCCGGCCGGCGCCATGCCGAGCGGTCCCCAGGTGATGCCCTGGTCGATCTGCGGCATTTCTTCGTGCGCTTTCACAATATTGGCATCGAAGCGCAGCGAGGATGCCGTGAAGAAACGGATGTGGTTTTCTTTGGCGAGCTTCAGGATCTCCGTCGCATGTTCGACCGTGTCGGCGAACGGCTTGTCCAGAAAAATCGGCTTGCCCAGCGGCGCGCATTTCCGGAAATATTCCAGATGCAGGGCCGGATCGTTGATCTCGATGAAGATCGCATCGCAGTCTGCCACGGCTTCCTCAAAGTTTTCCGTGACTTTGATTCCGATGCTTTCCAGATAAGCCTGGCGCTTGTCCAGTCCGTCTTTCTTCTGGAACGGCGTTTCGAAACGCAGGTTCCGCGTCACCTGCATGGTTTTGACCTGAAATTCCGGCTCCATTGCGGGATCGTGAATGAATTTCGGGAATTCCGTGGCGTGACTGGTGTCCAGTCCGACGATTGCACATTTGATCGTATTGCTCATTTCTGATCTGCCTCCTTTTTCGGGCTTTTTTCCGATCCTGCTGTAAATATACTCCGGAATCGTCAGAATAAAATGGTTTTTTTGATAAAAAAATGTTTTTTTTGATCTTTTTGCGGAAAATCTTGAATTTTTTGCCGCATCCAGCTATATTATCCCCATCGGAACCTGCAGAGAAAGGAGCGTCACATGTCGGAAAACATTATTCTCGAAGCCATGAAAAAGCGTCGGAGCATCCGCAAATTCAAATCCGAACTGCCGCCGGAAGACCTGATCCGTCAGGTCATGGAGGCAGGGAGCTACGCCGCCAGCAGCATGGGCAGACAGTCTGCCGTGATTGTGGAAGTGAAGGACAAGTCGGTCCGGGACCGTTTGGCAAAAGTGAATTGTGCGATCGGCGGCTGGGAAGCTTCATTCGATCCGTTTTACGGTGCGCCGGTCTGTCTGATCGTGCTGGCTCCGAAAGCGGAAGCGAACCGGGTTTACGACGGTTCGCTGGTCATGGGCAATCTGATGCTGGCCGCCTACGCGGTCGGGCTGGCCTCCTGCTGGATCCACCGGGCGAAGGAGACCTTCGAGAAACCCGAATGGAAAGAGTTCCTCCGGCAGCGCGGTCTGAAAGGTGAATACGAGGGAATCGGCATCTGCATCCTGGGCTTCGCCGAGGGGGATCATCCGGCAGTTCCGCCGCGCAAGCCGAACCGGATTTTTACCGACAAGGCGTGATGATCCGAGCTGGCAGGGCAGGGCGCGGGAGCGCGGACCGATACGGAGAATACGGATCCTCCTTCGACAAGGCTTCGGAGGACATGGAATACGGAGAGCGAGGCTTGGCACGCAATCAGCCTGCCGTGCCGTTTTTCCGGTTATTTCACTTCGTGGGGCATCCCGATCTCGACCAGATACACCCGGTCTGCGAGCAAATGTTTTTTTCCGTCCGGAGCATCGAGCAGACGGCATGATGCCCAGAAATCGAAGAGCCGCTCGTGATAGCTCGGATCGTGGAACCTCCCCAGACTGCGGATATCCAGGGAACTGCCCCAGGCATTGCCGAGGACGAGCATCCCCATTCTCGGCAGACGGCTCCTGCCCAGTCTGACCAAGGTGTATTTATCCGCACTTAAAGCTTTGGCGTCGATCCATGCGCCGGGCATCAGCCATTGTTTGAGGATCACATCATACAGCTGGACCTGGATCCGGCCGTTTTCGGGAAGCCGGATCATGCTCTGCATGGCGACTCCGGCCGCAGCTTTGTCATCTGTATGCAGCGCATGGCTCTTCCGTTGGTAAGGCTTGGGCTGTTCCGGCAGATACAGATGGACTTTCCGCGGATCGTATTGCGACAATTCCTTCGGCAGGGATGCATCTTTCAGATAAGCGTAACAGGACATGGTTTCGAGCGTTCTCCGGGCAAGGTTCTGCTGCTTCACGACCATTCCGGCTTTTTCCGCCTCTTCGCAGGCCAGCAGGCCCCGTTTCAGAACGGCTTGTCCGTCAAAACGGTGATCCGGACATTCGCGGCGGATCTTTCCGGCAAAGACCGTGGTCCAGCAGTCCAATCCGACCCGGGCGATCCGCACGTTCCTCGCCGTGCGGGGATCATCCTTGACCAGTTCCGCCATTTCATCGAAAAGCCGCTGCCATTCGACCAGCTGTTTCCCGGAAATATAGCCGATCCTGTCGTAAGCATCTTCCGATTCCAGGATCGACAGCGGCGACGAGAGCAGGTCGAAATGGAGTTTCTGCGCCTGGGTGATATACTGATACATTTTTTCCGCCGCGGCGCCGTATTTGTGTGCCACGATTTCCCTGACCGCGGTTTCGGCATCCATATCCGGATCTCTGGCCAGCTGGAAGAACATGTATTGGTTGATGTCGGAGAATTCGATCCCGCCGCCGACGCCGCAGGAACCGACGCTTTTCACGCCCGCGGCACGCAGTTCCCTGAACTCCCGCTGTATCCGCTGATACCCCTGCGTCGGAGTCGTGTTGCAGTAATACCAGTAGGAAACATGGTTGCAGATCCGGCACCATTCCTTCAGGTTTTCATAATGGTCGAACACCGTGCCGTCCGGTTCGCGGCCTTTCCTCATCAGGGAAGGGACCCGGTCGGAATTCAGCAGTCCGGCATCGGCGATGAAATTGGCCGGGAACCGGATCCCCGCGGGCGCCTTTTCGGTCTGTTCCCAGCCTTTGTAGATCAGGGTCGTCACATAGACCTCGGGCATGTCCTTGACGTTTTCGCACAATTCCCGCATGTAATCCCACAGCGGCCCGCCGTTGCACTGATATTTGTCCATCAGTTTCCGGCAGCCTTCGCAGAAACAGTAACGGACATTGTGCGAGTCGTTGCTGCCGACCATATAGATGCCTTTGCCGCCCTGTTCGGCGGCCTTGCGGAACCGCTCCGTCAGCAGTTTCCTCAATTCCGGATTACTGAAACACAGTTGTCCGTTCGTGATCCTTTTTCCCTTGCTGTCCATGGAAAAATATTCCGGATGCTTTTGGAACATCGGTTCCCATGGTTCCAGTTTGATCTTCCTGCCGTTGCTGTTTTGGACGAACCAGCCGCTCAGATTCAGCGGTTTCAGCGGCGGGACCCACATGAACAGGCCGTGCTGGGCACCGAACTGGCGGGAAAATCTGCCCCAGTACGGCGGATCCAGCCAGGGCTTGACGGAAAAAAGTTTTTCGTTGTTGCGGTTCCGGATCATGTATTTGGCGGAATTGACCGAATTGCGGCCGCTGTAACGGGTCCGGAAGCCGTCGAATGCCGGATACGTCGAGATCTCCTTGCCGTCCCAGATGATATCGGCGGTCTTCCGGAACGTTTCGGCTCCCTCATATTCCCCGTAGATGCGGTATCTGCCGTATTTTTCCCAGAAATCGTATACCGCATACAAAGTGCCGAGTTCGCCTCCGCCGACCAGATACAGGGAATTGTCCTTGCCGGCAACAAGCGTTTCGCCGTCCCGCAGCTTGGCAACGCGCTCCCTGCCGAGGACGGACAGGAGTTCCTTACAGTTTCCGATATAGACATTGCAGGTTTTCTCTTTGCTGTCCTTCGCGGCGGATTCGCTTTCCGCGCCGGTCACGGTGCGCATCAGATCCTGAAATTCCTGTTTGGCAAAGGAATCATACTTCCCGTTTCCCGAAGTGAATTTACACAAGCTCCTGCCGTCCTTCACCACGGGAAAGGAATCGGCAAATGCCGCCGCGGCAAACAGCAGAATGACCGATGCACAAAACAGTTTCAGCTTCATTATTATCCCTCCCCGGCGAAATTCCGGTCCGCGAGTTCACAGAAACGGCGGATGATCTTGATTTCCTTCGGGTCATACGGACGCAGGCTCGGACGGAACAGGTCATGCTGCCACTTGGTGAAATCCAACTGATCGGCTTCCCCGCGCTCTTCCGCTTTCCACATGGCTTCATAGGGTTCATACGTCTGATTGAGTCCCGCGACGAATCCCCAGTTCCAGCAGGACACTTTTTCCAGAAAGAACAGCGGAAAACATTCCTGGATGGTATTGTGCGTGATCCGGTTGAGCCATTCGGTGTTCAGGAGCGGACGGCCGAACTTCCGGAGCTGGTCGATCTGCACCGCATTGTCGGCATAACTCCCGTAATTGTGATAAGAGATCACATCGGAAAGCTCCAGACACAATTTTTCCGACGGATTCAGATTCTTTGGATCGAAATGCCAGATTCCGGAGGTCAGCGGCTGGACCGGACCACAGGCGCGTGCAGTATCGAAAATGTGCTGCACATGCGGCACGGAAATGGCGCCGCGGTTGTTGTTGCCGGGCTCATTGAACAGGTCCCACACACAGATTCGGGGATCGGTGCGGTATTTCATGACGATCTCGCGGACCATCCCGAAAAAACGCTCCGCTTTCTCCGGTTCATCCAGAATGCTGCAGCCCACCTCATTCGGAAAACTTCCCTGCGGCGAATACTTTCTGCCGCTGTGATAACCCCAGTCGCATTCCTGTTTGCCCAGATGCGGCGCCCGGTAATGCGCATTTTTCGGAACCGTGCAGTCATTCCCGAAACAGACCATCACCCTGATCTTATGGGCGTCCGCCAGCGTAAGGAAACGCTCGAAACGTTCCATGAAGGAATCATGTTCCTCGTTCCAGACAATGAATTCCAGGATCACGCGGATCGAATTGAAGCCGATCGACTCCATGACGGCAAATTCCCGCGCTGCGGTTTCGAAATGTTTTTCGCATTCATAAGACTGCCACATATCGATCCGGTTCACGCAGTCCGACGGCATATAATTGCAGCCTCGGAACCACGGCTGTTTTTCATACCATCCGTTGGCCTGCGAACAAGTCCATTTATCCATTTTCCCCGCTGTCCTTTCCGAATTTACGGATTCCCCTGATAGTAATTGAAAAAGATTTCCGTATTTTTGACGATGTTGTAGTAGATCATGTTTCGCGTCATGGAGGCGGCGTGCATGTCCAGATACAGCACATTGGTCGCGTTGATATGTCTGGAAACCTTATTGGCGATCACGTTGTTGTCGCCGCCGGTCGCGATGATATTCGCAACTGTGCGGTACATATCACCTTCCCCCATCGTTCCGTTTCCTTTGCCGTCCATGACCAGACAGCGCTGCGCCCCGTTCGACAGTCTGTAAACGTTCGAGTAATCAATTCCGCAGCGCTGGGTACTTTTGCTCCAGTAATTGCCGTTCATGGTATAACTGCTGCAGCCGCTGGTCCTTTTGTCCGCCGGACAGTAAAAGGACGGCAGTTTTCCCGCATCCCGTTTCGCGTTCCATTCCTGATAGGTGTCGGTTTTGCAAACACCCATGGCATAGGCGATTTTGTAATACCAGTATGCATTGCCGGGGAACTGGGGAGCGCACCAGTTCCCGTTGCAGTCATTGAAATACATGGAAAACCCGTAGCCGATCTGCTTCAGGTTGTTCAGACATCCCATGGCTTTCGCTTTTGCCTTGGCCTGGTTCAGGGCAGGCAGGAGCATCGCCGCCAGAATGGCGATGATGGCAATCACCACAAGGAGCTCGATCAAAGTAAAATTCTTCCGGTTTTTCATTTTTTTCCCTTTCTTTGTTTGAATTTGATTTTTATGAGTTTTGAATTCCATCCATTCTTCGAACATTTCCGGTCAAACCTCCCCGGGTCAAACCCTTTTTTCAAAACGGAACGCGTAATGATAAATGATCGGCGGACGTTTTCCGGCAGGATCATTTTTCATCCGGATCCGAATCCATAAATATTCGCCCCGGCCGGGCGTTATGGGATAACGCTGCCGATTTTTCAGCGGATAAAAGCGTTTCTCATCATAAGAATATTCTACACTGACCGATCCTCTGCCGGGATCCGCAGCATATTCGAACTGCCAGGCGGCGATCCTTTCCGTCCGGATCCTCCGGCTGAGCAATGTCCCGTTTTCGGGCGAATGTCTCACGCGGTTTTCCATTCCGGCGTCCTCCGGTTTGACCGGACTGCCCTTGCGGATCAGCACGATCCTGTCCAGAAGACAGCCCCCGCACCAGGCCTGTTTGCCCCAGTCCCAATGATGTTTTCCCTTGTCCAACCGGTAAGTGAAATTCGGCGTCCAGTGCCAGAAGCCGGGTTCGAGGAAACAGGCATTGGAAGAGATTTTTCTTGCGGTTTTGGATCCCTTTGCCGGGTCCATGGAATCGGAAATGTTCCGGGCCGTGCCGTCATCCATTTTTTCGGTGTGGTTGTAATTCGCCTTGAGCGGGAAGAATGCGCGGATCCATACTTGATATTCCCCTGGATGCACGATTGAAAAATCATAGGCGAGCCTTCCGGCATTGACGACGGCGCATCCGTTGGAATAATCCGGCTGGAAAGCCAGCCGGTCTTCGTTACGCATCGGCGCAAATTCCGAGAATTCTTCGCCTTCGATCACCAGATGATCTCCCGATTTCTGTTCAATGAAAACCGGAAAGAAAACCGTTTTCCCGGTTTGTTTCAGTTCGGAGGACTCTTCGAAGCGGATTCGTCCGTTCTGCATTTCCGCACCAAAAGCCATTGCGCCGGCAGTGAACATCAGGATGAAAACATACAGTTTCATTTGGCCGCCTCCGGTATTTCAAGCATCACGACCGGCAGGAATTTGCGAGGCTTGTCGCTGAGACAGTTCGCGACCAGCCATTTGCCGTTTTTGAGCCGGTCGACCGTAAAGAAAAGAAACGGCGCGGTGCCGGGCAGAGAGACCTTTTTCACTTCAGTCCAATCTCCCAATTCGCCTTCGGGATCCAATTCCGCGCGGAAAATTCGGTTCTCCTTCCCGTCGAAGGCGACCAGACGGTTCTTTCCGTCGGCGGCCAGCACTGCGACCGGACACGGGGTATTTGTGCTCCTCCGCCATTTTCCCGGCAGACCATCTTTGTCCAGTTCCGAAACATACAGTTTCAGGCTGGGCAGTTTGTGTCCGGCGCTCCCGCAGACAAAAAGCTTGTTCCCCAAAACCGCACACCGGCGTTCCGCCGCGGCATTCGAGGGCAGGGGACGCAGTTTTTTCCATGGTCCCAGATCCCGGTCCGGCAGGATCTCCGCAGCATAACAGTTCCTCCGGCTGGAACCGCCCAGCGACAGGATGTATTTCCCGGAAACGACCGCCGCATTGCCGTAAAGATCAGGCTCCGGAAGTTCTCCGAAAATCTTCTGTCCGGACAGATTTCCCTCCTCGTCGATGGCATAGCGGATCATTCCGGGAAGCGGATGTTTTTTTCCACTGCGGTCCTGCAGAAAGCCGCCGATGATATAGAGATCGCCTTTGACGTGCACTGCCGCGGGCAGATACAGCGCACGGTCCGGGATGAAATCGGTCTGCCGGATACTCCTGCCGTCCGGGATCCCGTCTTGGTTCAGCGGGAACCGCACCAGCGCATCGCCGCCGAAGGCAAAGTGGCCGCCCAGACGGTAAAGGCTGTTCTCCGTCAGCAAAGACAAGGATGCATTGCGCTGGCATCTGCCGGGCAGGACTTCCTGCGCGGCCAGCAAGAAAACCAGGCTGACCATGCCGAGGAGCGCAGTTGTTTTTGTCATGGCGTCATGCTCCTTCTCTCAGTTGTATTTCCGGATCACCAGCAGGGTGTAAAACTTGAACGGGGGGATCCGGAAGACCATCTCCCGCTTCATCATTTTCGGCGTCAGCCGGGTCACGGACGGTTCCAGCACCTTGGAATCATAATCATACGGCTGGATCGTCCATGCCTGGATTTTATCCAGTCTGCTGCCGAACAGCTTGGTGGCGATCTCCACATCGTCCGCGGCAGGCGGGTCGTTCCGGACCGTGTCAACGGCATTTTCCGTTTCCGGCGTATTTATCAGATGGATATAATAATCCGTATATTCGGGCGTTTTCTTGTAGTAGATCGTATCTTCATACCAGATCTCCCGCAGGCTGTCCAGCTGGAACCGCCGGTAGCCGTCGTCCATGATCCGGATGTTTTCGTCCCAGAAGAATGCGGAATACCCGGTCTGGAGCTGGCGTATGGGACGGAATTGGATCTGATATGCCATCGTGTGACCAAGGACCGAAGCAAAAATCGCCATGACATGATTGGACCAAGTCCAGCATTCCCGGGTCGCCATGGCATTTTTCCGGTTCCAGGTCCCCAGATAACCGATATGCAGGATATCCGTCCGGATCATAGATTTTTTGGAAGGCTTGAGCAGTTTGTCTCGCTGTCCCAGCACAGTGTCCAGCAGACTGCGGTAGCGGTGGTAGGGGCGGCCGGGCGAGGTGATGAACTGCTGCTGTATCTCCTTCAGGACGCCGACGCAGCGGCTCCCGAGCAGGGCGCTTTCCGGATCCTCGTCGTCACAGCCGTTCGACCAGATATAGGCGCCGGGCAGTTCGCCCTGGATCCGTTTCAGCGTATGTTTCATGTTCCGGATCACCACGGCATCGACATCGTATTTTCTGCTCAGGTCATTGCCCAGGTAATCATATCCGCGGTGGACGCAGTAGCGTCCGTCGAAATAGACTCCATCTTCCCTGAACGCCTTGATTCCCGCGATCAGATCGTCCAACGCCCAGTCCAGGACTTTCATCTGGAAGAAATCCGGGGTCAGATAGACCCATTGGTAACAGGGCGTCCCCGGTTTTGAGATCGTGACCGGATCGACGTTGTCCGACATGTAGAGCCCCGCGAAGCCGCCCCGCTCGTTCCGGAGCATGTATTCCGGATGTTTCCGCGCAAGTTCGAAGCCGAAGCTCGATTCCATATTGCCGATCGAGTAGCGGGTATGGTGCATGCCCCATTTATGGAAGGCATCCGAATCCTTCAGGATCTGTCCGGTGGTCCTCCGTTCGAATTTGTGCGCGAACCATAATTTATCCGGCGGATATCGGGAGGGGGCATAGTTGCCGCCGACATTGGAACGGGACATCTGCCAGCGGGTCTCCATGTTCCCGTAACCCAGAAACGGACCGAGTTCGGGACAGATCCGTTCCCATTTTTCGGAGGAAAAATCCGTGTGGGGATATTTTTTCCCCGGTTCCCGGACCGGCTGCTTCAGCCCGTAATACCCGAGGGTCCTGGCCAGCAAAGGAGACTTCTCCGCAGCGGCGACGGCGGCACCCGGACCCATGGCGACCCGCTGCCATTCGTTGATGACGTTGAAATATTCTCCCTTCCGGCTGATCACTTTTCCGTCTTTCAGCAGTTCGGCGCGGATCACATGTCCGTAGTGTCTGGTCCCGCTGTTGTAGGGGATCGTCAGGGTCTCCGTTTTGCCGGGTTCCACAGTGATTTCGCGAGTATGCCGGATTTCCGGTTTCTCCAGATTCCATTCTTCGGAAATACGCAGTGTCCCGCTGTCCTTTTGAGTTCCTGTATTTCTGATGATGACCGTCATCGTTCCGTCCGTATTCAGCGGATATACGATCTTGTCCGGAGTGATCCGGCAGACTTCCAGCTCGGCGAAAGCGGAAAGCGGCAGCAGCGCGGCCAGGGCTAAAATCCGTTTCATCATTTCAGCTCCTTTCCGGCAGCCGTTCCGAGGATCTGCTTCATCAGCTTGATATATTCGGCCGAATTCCAGAACGGACGGTCTTCCTTCTTCGGATCACCCAGCGGCGACCCCAGGAATGCGATGACCGTTCCTTTCCCGTAAGTCCCTTTGACGATCAGCGGATCGCTGCCCGCTTTCACCAGTATTTCGCTGTCCGCTTTGCATTTGTTCTTGTGGATCCACCAGATTTGCGGCGGTTGGTTTTCAGGCTGATCGAAGGATATTCCTTGGTCGAAAACTCCTTCGCCGGCAGCCGGGCGCAGATCGAACGGATATGGTTCGACCGGCAGGATTTTTTCCAGCGGAGTATCTTTATAACCACCGCATCCGTAAGCAAAGGGGCCGCCGCACACGATCAGGATCCCGCCGTTCCGGACATACGAAATCAGCCGGGTGATCATGGGGCGGACGCTTTCCCAGTTGACGTCGCCGAGAATGATGAACCGGTATTCATCGATCGTCGAGACCGGCGGGATCTGCGTGATTCCCTGCGGCGTTGCAGAAATCATTTCCAGTTCCCAGTCCGCAAGGATTTTGTCAAAACGGTAGAAATCCGCATAAAAGCCGAATAACAGCAGCGCTTTTTTCTTCCGCGGAACAATGACTCCATAACTGCTGTACGCGACTGCTTTTTTCGGCGGGATGATCCGTTTATGTGTGAACAGCGGCGGAACCATGGGCAGCGGCTGCGTCCGGAAGCCGTTCTCCTGATACTGTTCGAATGAGATACCGTTGATTTTTCCGTAATTCACGGTCTGGGTGGTCGGTTTTTCCCTCTCGACGGCACAAGAGCTCAGGCGCATCGCCTTTCCCTCGAACCGGACCTTTTTCCTGCCGAGTTCCTTGCCTTTCACATCGCGTAGGGTGACTTCGCCGGAATAAACTTCGTCCCGATACGGCAGCAGTTCCAGCACCACCTTGCCTTCCTTCCCGAACCCGGCGCTGAATTTTTCCGTGACAGTGGCGACACTGTTCAGGTTTTTGAGCGGCAGGATCCGGATCTCGGTGGAAAACTTTTTACCGGGCGGCAGCATGCCGCCGTCGATCATCATTCCGCGGGTCAGCATGTCGTTGGAAAGATATGCCGCGGAAACGACCTGTTGATCGGTAAGATAGGCGACTCCCGTCCGATTGCCGTTCAGCACGGCATACCACGGTTCCACCAGATCGAAGAACCATTCGCCCGGCTTGGTGTAATATCCCCAGAGCGAAGTCTGGTAGTCCAGGTCGAGCACATTGTTTTCGGTTGGAACATAGTTGCGGTCGACGCCCGTTTTCCCGATGCGGAATCTGCTGCGGAATCCGAAGAAGGAATAACGCATTTCCCCGGTCCGGTTTTCCAGCGTGAAACGGATCGTGACCATCCGGTCATCCCGACGGATGGAACGGGTGAGGACAACTCCGTCCAAGTCAAGTCCGGCATCTTTTCCGGCAAGGACCACCCGTTCTTCCGTCTCCGACTCCGAGACCTTTTCCCATTTCAGGTTGGGAGCGCCTTTCTTCATCTGCTGATTGGAAAAGACCGGCGCAGCCAGTTCGGGAATTTCCCTGCCCGGAAGGGTCAGTAAGATCCCCTGCGGCATGGCCAGCGAAGCCGCCGATCCCGCCGCGTGAAACAGGAACATTCCTGCCAGAACTGCTGTTTTTATGCTGCGTCCCGTCATGCCGGTTCATTCTCCGTATATGTTGATATTGCAGTCCGGGGACTTCGGATTTCTGATTCCGAAAGGCAGCCCGTCCAGCTCGAGTTTCAGCATCCGCGGCATCCCCTCCGGTTCCGGCGGCATGTCGAAAAGTTCGATGCTGTCGTCATGCTGTTCGAAACGGACCTCTTCGCCGGTGGTCAGCCATGATATTTTCCTGACCCGGTTGCCGATCCCGCAGACGCGGAGGACGGGCCCCAGATATCGGGTCGGCCGCAGATAAGCAATGTTCCCCCGGCTGGTGGTGATTTCCCGATCTTCATAATTGAACGGATGCGGCTCCACATCGAAAAGCGCCTCTTCATTCGCCCGGATCCAGTCGGCGGCTTCATCGAGGATTCTGATCGCTTCCGGCTGGACGGAACCGTCGGCCTTCGGTCCGATGCTCAGGAGCAGATTCCCGCCGTTATGCCGGTTGGTGGAAAAGAGTTCCACGAGCTGTTTTGCACTTTTCCATTTATGGTCGAACTGGTTGTAGCTCCACGCCCCGTTCACCGAATCGCAGGTTTCCCAGATATCGTCGGGGGAACCGCTCGTATGGCGTTCGCAGGATTTCAGGTCATTGTCCGCACCGCTGCGGCTGATGAGCAGGCCCGGCTGCATGGCGCGGATCTCTTCATGGAGTTCCTTCACCCGCCAGGTCGCAGCCGGCGGACAGGCATCATAAAAAAGATAATCGATCGGCCCGTAATCCGTCATGATCTGTTTGATCTGACGATGGGTTTTCTGAACGAACCGCTCCCAGCTTTCCGGCGATTTCGGACCTTTGCAATAGTTCGGATCGGACCAGTCCGCCACGGAATAATAGAGCCCCACGCCCAGCTGGTTTTCGCGGCAGCCGTCCACAAAGCCGCGGATCACTTCGTCTCCGATGAAATAACCCTCGTGATGCCGCGTGGTCAGCACCGCATAACGCATGGCGAAGCGTTTCGCCAGATCCGCCCAGTAATGCCCGTTTTCATAGGTCGGATGGAACTGCGGCAGCGCTTTCGCAAAATATTCCTTCGGATCGCGCCGTTCGAAAAACATCATCCATTCGCCGCGGCCATACACGGAATAGACCCCGTAGTGGATGAAAAGTCCATACGCCCAGTCGTGAAATATTTTCTTTTTTTCTTCCAAACTCATTGTGCTTGTCTCCATGGTTATTTCAGCGAACCGTCGGGACCCGTGAGCGTCATCTTCTGCTTCAGTCCGTTTTCCGCAAAAAGGTTTTCGATCTTTTCCGCAACGATTTCCGCCAGCATCAGAACGGTTCCCGGCTGGAAGTGAAAATCATCCCCCCAGGCACTGCGGTCCAGATTCACGGCCGGAGCAAAGAGATCGATGACCGGCAGAGCCACTGACTGCGCGTATTCCGTATTCCATTGGTTCATTGCTCTGATAATTTCAGTTTTCGAAGCATCTCTGGACGGGGTGGACAGGACGATATAAAGCGGAATGCCGGGAAACTTGTCCCGCAGAAAACGGACCGTGTTGGAGTAAGCTTCCTGCCATTCCTGACGGTCGCTGACCATGGCATGGATCCCGTTGTTGAACAGGATCAGTGAGAACGGTCCGCCATCCGTGATGAAATCCAGTTCCCGGAGATAGTCCGGATCGGTCACGCATTTGGACGATGCCCAGAATGTGAGGTTGGCACGGCCTTGAAGCAGCCGCCGGAGTTCCGTGTGATACGCCTTGCAGATGGAATCCCCGATCAGCAGGATCCGCGGACTCCTCCGGTCCGGCGCGTTATAGGAATAGGTCATGCTCCATTCGATATTTTCCCTGACCCGGGAACTGTTTGCAAGCTGATATTTTTCAAGATCCATGTCCGATACCTCGCACAGGGTTGATGTTTCTCCGGTTCCAAATTTTACGAAAAATAATATACTGTTGGCTTTTCCCGTTGTCAAGCATGAAAAATGAAAAAATTAAACTTTTTTTGTTCAGATAATATCAGGTGCCGGGCGGCAAAAACCGTTTTTTGCAGAACGGGTATGGATTTTTCGTTTTTGCGATGTATATTATCCGATCTCAAAGGAACAGACCATGAAACAGCAGAAAACATATCACCGGCTTCCGCAGAGGAACATGGACCTTGCGCTGCAGGAACTGTTGAAACGGTTTCTGGACGACTATGCGAACGGGATCTACCGCATCGGCCAGATCCTGCCCAGTCCGCGGCTTCTCGCCAAAGATTACGGCGTGACCTTTTCCACTGCGAGGAATCTTTATACCCGGCTGCATCAGAAAGGTTTTGTGCAGACGATCCCGCGGAAAGGGACGGTGCTGTGCTGCATACCGGAACCATCTGCTCTGGGACGGAAGGACCTGGTCCGGAATGGCCTGACCACCATCGGCGTCCTGGAATATATCAATCCCAATGCCATTCTGAACCATACCATGACGCAGCTCCGGACCATTGACGAACTCTGCAACCGTAACCAGATCCCTTCCCGGTTCTACAATCTGCATAAGCAGCTGGATCAGCGTCTGACGTCCGATCCGGTTTACATCACGAAAGAAGACATTTCCGCCCTCAACAAACAGCATGCCGCCGGGTTCATCGTGCTGATTTCCCGTCAGATTTCCAATGAACAGAATCTGAAACAGCTGAGAAAGCTCAAAGCGCCTGTCATTCTGGTCAATACCTCGTCCGCAGTCCCCGGTTTCTGCACCATCAGCTGCGACGAGGTCAAATCCGGACATATCGCCGCTTCCTATCTGCTGAAACTCAAACATCAGAAGATCGCTTTTCTGGGGTATGACTGTCCGGCCTCCTGGCAGGACAAACGGATCCTCGGCTATCGGGAAGCCATGACGGAAAACGACCTGAAACCGATCGAACGCTGGAGCCATTTCTTTCCTTACGGCGAGACTGACAATATCGTGCGCGACTGCCGGGAAACGGTCTGGCAGGAAGCTCCGAAAATCATGGAAACCTGCACGGCCGCGGTCTGCGCCTCGGATGACCTTTCGGTCCTCATGCTGCAATACGCATACGAACATCACGTGGCGCCGATTTCGCTCGTTTCTTTCGACAACGGCTGGAAATTCCGTTCCTGGGAACTCTCTTCCGTCCAGTATCCCATGCTGGAAATCGCGATGACGGCATTCCAGCAGATCCAGCTGATGCAGGAAAGGGAGGAACGCGAACCGGTCTGGATCCAGGTCCCCGGAATTCTCTATAAACGCCTCTCCGCGGACAAATACCAGCCGGACACCAGGTCTAAAAATCAATAGATCCTTGAGATCCGGCAAGTTTTTTCCGGCAACCTAACGTGCTGTTTTCGCGCGCCACAACGCCCGCAGGGCGACCGCATGATTGCAGGTCATGGCTTCCACTCCGATGTCCGCCATGTGCAGACCCAGCTGGTCGTTGGTAACGCCCCAGGCGACCACGTCCAGACCGATCGCTTTCAATTCCCTGATGAATTCCGCGGTATAAGCAAGATCGGCGCGCATGCTGATGCCCGTCGCGCGGAATTGCGCCAGAAGCGCGGCGGTTTCGTCGGCGGTCGGCAGATGCCCGAAATGTCTGATCGGATCGGTCAGCAGCAGACGCGGCAGTTCGGGGAAGACATCCGCCGCCGCTTTCAGCAGTTCCGCATCGAAGGAACTGATCCGGACGGCCAGTTTCCGGCAGAGTTCCGGGGTCAGCAGCGGACGCAGCTTCGGCAGCAGCGCGGCGGTGCTTTTCAGTTCGATCTGGACCATGCTGCCCGGACGCAGGATCGCCAGCACTTCATGCAGTTCCGGCACGGGATGGATCTTCCGCAGTTCCGCCAGCGTATGGTCCGCGATCGCTGCGGGATTGCCGGCCACGCGTTCGAGGTTGGCATCATGGACGCAGACTATCCGGCCGTCGGAGGTCAGGCGGATATCCAGTTCGATCCCGTCGGATCCGCGGTCCATCGCCAGCTGATAAGCCTGCATCGTGTTTTCCGGCGCATCGTCCGATTCGCCGCGGTGGGATAAGAATATCGGATCCATTTTTCCTTTGCCTCCTGTTCGGATGGAATTCGTCATTTCACTGTAGTTTTTTTTTCGGCCAGCCAGCCTTTGAGCACACAGTAAAGCGTGTCGCCCATCTGATAATAACCCGGTTTCGCCGGATGCACTCCGTTGTTCTGCCGCTGGACTTTCTGCGGATTCCGGGCGTTGACCTCCTGTTCCAGCAGCGGATAATTGTTTTCCGTATCGAGGTTGATATACATCGGCACGATGTGGAAATTCAGCTCGCGGCTTTTTTTCAGCAATGCTCGGTTGTAGTAATCCAGATTCCGGCGGTACTGGAAACTGGTCCGGCCGCAGGAATAGCTTTTGCCGAACCCGTCCTGATTCGAGCCTGGAATGTGCTGGAAGACGAATATCTCAGGTGCAGGCTTGAGCTGACGGAACCGAGCGATCAGCTCTTCCATGTTTTTGATCGATTTGGCCGTGACCTCGGCTATGTTGCTGTCGTCGGCGAGGAAGAAATCATTGAGCCCCAGCTGAAAACTGACCGCGTCCGGAGCCTTGCCGCCGTTGTTGTTCCGGAAATACTGCTCCAGATCGAACACGCCTTTGCCGTCCGCGCCGGCGAAGATGAACGGACTGTTGAAACCGACCGGACGGTTCGGGTGCATCCCGTCCATTTTGTTTTTGCCGGTGTAACCCCAGCGGGTGAGGAAGGAATTCCAGCGCCAGCCGCCGTAGCCTTCATGCCGTCCGGGCCCGCGGCCGCGCGTTCCGATCGAGGTGAATTCCGGATTGCCGGGCTGTTTCATCAGCTCCGTGACGCGGTTGGCGTAATGGCCCGCCGCGGTCTGACTGGCTCCGACCATCAGCAGGGAAAGTTTGCGGCCTTTGCCGGCAGCGGCGGGCACCACGATCAGTTCCGCCTGGGCTTCCGCGGCCGTGCCGTTTTCATTGATGACCTTGATCTTCCACGGCCAGCGTCCCACGTCTTTTTCCGTCGGGGTGAAGCGCCACCGTTTCAGGTCGTTCCGTCCCTTGGAACAATCCACGTCGAACACGTAATTGTCCGGATTGACCACCGTCACGACGTTCTGGAAATAAACATTCATTTCCACGCCGGGAACCGCGTAAATTCTGGCCGGGATCAGCAGTTTCACGTCCTCCGCGCCAAACATTTTTCCGTTCGGAAGCCACGCACCCAACAGCAGAATTGCCAATCCGATCCCGATCATCTTTTTCATTTTGATTCCTCCATCGTAAATTCAGTAGAATAATGAAAGTAATATAATACCGGATCCCCCGCATTGCAACCGGAAAACCGTGTCCGCCGAGTGCATCTGTAAAAATGACAGAGAATCAATTACGGTCATTTCGCCGAATTCCGGGCTCTGAACTGACCGGGAGTGATTCCCTGATGTTTTTTGAAATCACTGATGAAAAAAGAAACTGATGAATAACCGCAGCATTCCGCTATTTCGGTGATCGTCATATCGCTCATCAGGAGCAGTTGCTGAGCATATTTGTGCCGGATCTGAATCATGTAAGCCACCGGCGTCATCCCCGTATGTTTCTGGAATTCCCGGATCAAAGTAAATTTACCGATGCCAAAACTCTCAGACAATTTGTCCAACGTGATCTGCTGGTTCATCAGGTCGTAGACCGCCTTGTTCAACTTCTGCAGAAAAACGCCCTCGGAACTGGTCATCCGGACCGCATTCCGGATTCTGCAGATCAGCTCGTAAAGTTTTACCGTGAGCTGCTCGTGAAAAATGGATTCCTGTTTTTCAAACAGATCCCTGATCTCTTCCAGCAACGACTGTATGGAAGCCGGATCTTGGAATTTGACCTTCATACCATGACGGCGGATCTCCCGTCCCAGCAGCATTTCAAGAAGTGGACTGAAGCGGAAGATCAGATAATATTTCGTCATGTCATTGGCGGACGGAACTTTGTAGGTGTATGGCGTTCCCGGCGGAGAAATCAGGATGCTGCCCGGTTCCAGCAGAATTTTTTCATCCGGGGAGATGATCGTCGTTTTTCCGGAAATCTGGAATTGAAGGACCCACTCCTGCCGCAGAATATGGATTTCCGCGCCTTTGCGGAAAAGGGAATGACCGAAACAAAAAACATCAAGCGGCATGCTGCGGATATTGGATTCCACGTCGGACAAGATGGTTTTCTCTTCATAAAAATCTCTTTTTACATGAATCCTCCGGATAAAGGGTATCGAGGTTTTCATCATCGCTCTCCAGTTGATTGGAACCAATATACTGCTGATTACCCGGTTATTCAAATCCAGTTAAAGTTTTTTTGAATATGAACTGCTAAAATAATGACATTTTTTGCAAATATATTGATATCCGTAAAATTTGCAAAGGTGAAAACGCCATGTATATTCTGTCAAAAAGGAAGGAATGGATCAATGAAAACCAGAGTGATCGTCATCGGATTCGGTTTTATGGGCCAGACCCATGTCGGCAGTCTGCTGAACATGCCGGATGCCGAACTGGCGGGCATCGTCGATCCGGTCGATCCGAAAGAACGTTTAACGACGATTACGGGAAACTGCGCAACGGAACGGGTTTCTCCCGAAGAGATCGGAGCCATCCGGCATTTCCGCAGTCTGGAAGAGGCGCTTCAGGCATCGTATTCGGATGCGGCGATCATTGCCCTGCCGACCAAACTGCATTACGATGCAGTGATACAGTGCCTCAAAGCCGGGCTTCATGTGATGGTCGAAAAACCTTTTGCCATCAGCCTCATGGAATGCGATCACATGGTTCGGACTGCCGAGGAGACGGATAAACTTCTGGCTGTGGGCTACGTGGTTCGCCGGATGAAGGAATATCAGTTTTTGAAACAGACCATTGAATCCGGTCGTCTGGGCAATTTGAAATATCTTAAAATGACTCGGATCACGGGAATTCCGAACTGGGGCAACTGGAACGATCCGGAATTTATCCGCACTTCCGGCGGATCTCTGTTCGATCTGGTTTCGCACGACATCGATTTTGCCCGTTTCTGCCTTGGTGAACCCGAAAAGATCGAAGTGATAAAAAATCTAGGCGGCGGCCAGTTCAAAATGATTTCCTCGATCATGCGTTTCCGCGAGACCGATGCAGTCATCGAAGGCGGCTTCGTGACTCCTGCTGGGCATCCGTTCAGCCGGACATATGCCGCATACTTTGAAAACGGCACCCTGGTCAGCTCCACGCCTGGAAAAGTCACGGAATACCGGAACGATAAAACTGTCGAACATGATTTTCTGCCGGACAATCCGTATTTCACGGAAGCGGAAGATTTCATCCGGGCGATCAGAACCGGTGATGCGTCCCGGATCTGCACCGGCAGGGATGCCCGCGAAACGATCGAATGCTGCACGCGGATCGCCGAAGCGATCGGATATCCCCTGCCGGAAATGAAGGAACGGAATCTATTATGAAACTTTGCATGATGTCCTGCATGATGCTGGGAGCGGATCCGGAAAAGACCGTCCGGACTGCCGTGGAATGCGGAATGGACGCGATCGACTGGGTCTGCTGTCGTCAATATGCTCCGGCAAAAGAGCTCCGGAAATTATCCGAAGACAACGGGCTGAAAATCATTGCCCATACGATACGTGGATCGGCTTTTGTGGACCGTGATCCGGATGCGTTGGACGATTTCAAGCGCAGCCTCGATTTCGCCGTCGAACTGGGCGCGCCGGTCATGATGCTGCCGCCGTTTCCGCGGAGGGATCAGGTTTCCATGGAGGACGACCGGAAGGCATGGACCGAATTTTACGCGCAGACGCAGCCGTTGGCGAAGGCGGCCGGAATCATTTTGACGGTCGAAAGCACAGGGCTGAGCAACAGTCCGATCACCACGGCGGCGGAAACGCTCGAAGTCCTGCATGCCGTGCCGGGACTCATGTGCACGTTGGATGCGGGAAACATGGAAACCGCCGAGCATGAGGTGAATGCTTATACCGTTTTGAAAGACTATGTGGTGCAGTTTCATTTGAAAGACTGGAAAATCTCCGACCGGCCGAAGGAACACTACAATCTGAAACGCTGCGGGAAATATTTCGCCGATGCGGTGATCGGGGAAGGCGACATGGACCTGAAAGCGTTCTGGAATACGGTCGATGCCCGCGGCCGGGAACTGTACGTGAATCTGGAAACCACCGACTTCGCAAGAACATCTTCCGCGGCGGCGGTCCTTAAAAAAACAGCTGATCGGTTAAGAAACTGGTAAACAGGAGCGGTTGGAATGAAGACAATGGAAATCGGCGTTCTGGCCATGCTGAGGGAAGGCGAAAATCCGTTCCCGGCGATTCGCGACCTGGGGTTGACGACCGCGCAGGTGCAGAACTGGGATATGACGAACCTGAATCCCGAAACGGCGGCAAAAGTGAAAAATGACATCGCGGAATCCGGAATACGTCTGGCGGCATTCTGGGCCGGATATACGGGAAAGATCGTCTGGAATTCCTACGGCGGACCCGAGACCTGCGGACTGGTGCCGCGCGACCAGCGTGCGAGACGGGTGGACGAACTGAAACGCGGGGCGGATTTTGCCAAAATGATCGGCGCGCCTGCTGTCATTACCCACTGCGGATTCATCCCTGAAAATCCCATGGACCCGTTGTATAAGGAAACGGTGGATGCCATCAGGGAAGTCGCGCTTCACTGCAAAGAACTCGGAATCGGTTTCTGGTTCGAATCCGGACAGGAAACACCGCTGACTTTGCTCCGCACCATTGAAGATGTCGGACTGGACAATCTCGGTGTAAATCTGGACACGGCAAACCTGATCCTGTATGGACGCGGCAATCCGGTGGATGCGCTGGAAGTTGTTGGCAAATATGTGCGGAATCTGCATGTCAAGGACGGCATGTTCCCCACGGACGGCCACAGTCTGGGCAAAGAGGTCCCCTTCGGCGAGGGATGGGCGGATTTCGACAAGATCATCCGGAAACTCTATGCGCTCGATTTCACAGGAGAACTGATCATCGAACGGGAGATTTCCGGTCCGCAGCAGATCGCCGATATACAATTGGCGGTCCGGAAATTGACTGCATTGCTGGAAAAATACCAACCCTCATAGAAAAGGAGAAACCGAAATGGAACAGAATGCATCATGGAAAAACCAAATCAACGAAAGGATCACGAGATGAAAAAGAAAACCGCAGCCAACTCATATTCGGAGGGTAAAACGGAGTGTCATTTTACCCTGATAGAGCTCCTTGTGGTGATTGCTATCATCGCGATTCTGGCGGGAATGCTGCTGCCCGCACTGAACAAAGCCAGGGAAACCGCCAAAACGACCCAGTGCCTCAGCAATCTGAAACAGCTCGGTACTGCCATGCTGATGTATACGGATGCCAATAATTCATGGATCCCGATGTGCTCTTTCAAAGCGGAGGGGTCAGAGAAAAACATGTCATGGGCATATCCGCTGCTCGAATATCTGGGCATGCAGACGAAACCCAGCAAGACAACGGATTATTATACGACATCGCCAACGCTCCCGAAAGCTTTGAAGTGCCCCAAAGACAAGTGTCCGAAACCAGGCGCCTTATCGCATCTGGGATATGGCATCAACAAATGGCTCACCTCCGGCGGAACCTATTACCAGCCGGGGATCCCGACCAAGCGGGTCAACCGGGCCTCACGACGGCTGCTGATCGCCTGCCATTCCGAAGCATCGAAAACCGGGAGCTGTCCGGTCAACGGTCATTATTTGGTCGAACCGAGCTCATTGAACCAGCTCCGGACCGCAGCCAATGAGATGACCTGCGGCACTTTGAAACACGGCAGTAAAGCCCCGGTCCTGTTCATCGCGGGAAATGTGAAAATACTGTTGGACAGGCAGCTGGCAAAACGGGGCGTGGAGACCGATGCTTCGAAGGGATTGTACATGCCCTGGGGTATGCGGCTGGATTCAACCCGGGACGAGCATAAACGCATCGTGATGGATAATGCTTACGATCCCGGTGATTTCTGAGGTGAAAAATGAAGATCATGCCCAGTATTCTTCCCGCTTTGGCCGTTCTGGCGATCCTGCTCCCCTGTTCTCTGAATGCCGCATTACCGCCGATCCCAGCGGAAAAATGGAGCATTTCCACCGGCGGAGAAAACAGTCCGGCCGTTAATTACTGTGCAGAGGAACTGCAAAGACTTCTGGCGTGCCGGCTTGGAAAAAAACTGCCGGTCATCAAAGAAAAAACAATGCGATCCGGTCCTGTGATCCTGCTGGACAAGACCGATCCGGCACTGGGTACGGAAGCATTCCGGATCGTCCGCGAAAATGATGTGATCCGGATCATCGGCGGAACGCCCATCGGAACCCTTTACGGCATTTACGAATTCCTCCAACGCTATTGCGATGTCTGGAATGTGGCGCCCGGGGTGATATATGCTCCGAAGGACAGTTCTCTTTCCTTCGGGGAAATGGATCTGACCATGGAACCGGCCATCCGGAAACGGGTGCTCTACCATATCGGTTCCCGTTACACGAAAAAGGCGGTTGCGGAAAACTGGAGACTTTTCGACCTCCGCAACCGGCTGTCCGCTGTTCCCGCAGCTTTCTATCAGTATACCGATCCGCGTTGGAATGTTTCATACAGCAGAACCAGAGGATGCCATACTTTTTATGACTATGTTCCCCCGGAAAAATACGGCAAAGAACATCCGGAATATTTTTCCATGGACCCTGCCGGAGTCCGGAATATGCACAAAAACGCAGGGGGACAGCTCTGTCTTTCCAATCCCGACGTGGAAAAAATCGTGACCTCGTTTCTGCTGGACACGATTGCCCGGGACCGGAAAAAATCCGGCAATCACAGTCCGCGGGTCTATGATTTCTCTCAGATGGATAACACCAGTTATCTCTGTCTGTGTCCGGAATGTAAAAAAATCATCGCCCGTTACGGCAATGCCGATTCTGGACTGCTCCTGTGGTTCGTCAATAAAGTCGCCCGCACGGTCGGGAATAGATATCCGGATGTGATGATCCGCACGTTTGCCTATGTGAACACGGAAAAACTGCCGGAGGGGATCAAACCGGACGACAATGTGCTGATCCAGCTTTGCGATCTTTATTCCAAGAGCAACCATACTCTGCCGCTGACGCATCCGGTGAACCGGAAACGCCGGGAACTGGTCGAAGGCTGGGGCAAAATCGCCAAAAACATCATGGTCTGGGATTATATCCTGCAGTCGGGAAGCCAGCCGCTGGTCCCGGTCGACGCGATCGCGCCGGATGTGCGCTTTTTCCGGTCCTGGAATGTCAAGTGGATCTTCATGGAATCCGAGACCAGTCCGGGCAATCCGAGTTCGTTCGAACACCTGAAAAATTTCGTGGTCGCACAGATGTATTTCAATCCGGATCAGAATCTGGAAAAACTTCTGGATGTCTTTTGCCGCGGCTGTTTCGGAGCCGCCCATAAGGAAATGCGGGCCTATCTGGATTTTCTGCGCAAAGCCCAGAATGAAAAACCTGCAGCCGATATGCAGTCCTGGCATCTGCGGGAACTGCCCCACCTCACGCTGGATTTTCTGCGGAAGGGTCGGGTAATGGTCCAAAAGGCGATGACAGTTAATAAAGATCCGGAAATTGCCCTGCGGATTCTGCAGGAAAGGAACGCGATCGACAATGCCCTTACCCGGATGATGGCGGCCTATCCGCAGTTCGCGGAAGAACGCCGGAAACTGCTTTCCGAACTGACGGAAAACCGGATCAAAGTCCTGCACGCATACGGTTTGACTCCCGACCGGCTGAAAAAAGCCGAACAGGACATCCGGCTGCCGATCGAGGAAAGCATGATGGTTTTCACGGACATCCCGGAAGAACTCAAAAAACTGCCGCCCGGGACCATCCGTTTCCTTGGACCCTCCAGGCAGAAATGCAGCGGAAGCAACGGACGCTTTGTCAAGGATCCCGATTCGAAAATGAGGCGGGTCGTGATGTGGACGAATTCCGACCCGGAGAAATTCACCCGGCGGATCGGCTGCGGCATTTACGACCGGCAATGGAAAAAAGCCAAAAGCACCCGCATCACCGCGCCCGACGATGAAAAATATCACTGGTTCAAGATCGTCCGGTTTTCCATGGGACCCTCTACGATCTTTTTTGCGCTGGACTGGCATGCAGGATTCAATCTGAAGGGGTTCTTCATCGTATCTGACGGAGTCAAAGCCGAAGAGGATCCGAATCTGTATGATCTCTGGGTATCGATCAAATTCCAGGGACCCGCTTACCGCAAGGGTTCCGCCAAAGCGAACGGCATTTTCTTCGAACGTGCCATGCTGGTCCCCGTCTCCGCAAAACTCGGGAATCGATGATCTTCATCCAATTAAGTCATTCCATTTCAGGCTGATTCATCATTTTATCCATTGCATTATCCGGTTTTGGTGATATAATAATGAGTCAAATTGAAGGATCGATGATATGACATGGTATAATTGGCTGATTGTGGTCGTGCCGTTTGTCGGCGTATTGTATATGGCGTTCCATTCGCGGAAATACATCCGGGGAGTGCCGGATTTCCTTGCCGGAGGACGGGTCTGCGGACGTTATCTGCTGTCGGTCGGCAGCATGGAGGCGGGGCTCAGCGTGCTGGCTCTGGCATCTTATGTGGAAGTCCATTACCGGACCGGATTTTCGACCGGATTCTGGGGCACGGTGATCGCTCCCATCGGACTGGTCCTCTCCCTGACCGGGTTCTGCACGTATCGTCTGCGGGAAACCAAGGCCTTGAGCATGGGGCAGTTCCTGGAAATGCGTTACAGCCGGTCATTCCGGCTGTTCTGCGCGTTCCTCCGGACCTCGGTCGAAATGATGACCAATATCATCGTGCCGGCGATTTCCGCGCGGTTTTTCATTTATCTGCTGGGCATCCCGCATCAGGTCGAGATTTTCGGGTTCAAGATCCAGACCTTCGCACTGGTGATTTTCGTGGTGCTCTCGCTGGCAGTGACCATTCTGCTGGCGGGCGGTGCGCTGGCACTGCTGATCACCGATACGATCCAGGGATTGCTGACTTATCCGATCATCTTTGTTTTCACCATGTTCATCCTGATGAATTTTTCGTGGTGGGACGAGATCGTTCCGGTGATGGCGGACCGGGTTCCGGGGGAAAGTTTCATCAATCCATATGATATCAAGTCGCTGCGGGATTTCAACCTGTTTGCCGTGTTTGTCACCATGTTTTCCAGCATCATAAACCGCTGTGTGTGGTTCGGCGGCGGCGCTTCCAGTGCTGCAAGGACCGCCCATGAACAGAAGATGGCCGGGATCCTCGGCGCCTGGCGGAACGGGTTCAATCCGCTGTTCTACCTCCTCCTGGCAGGGATGATCCTGACCGTCATGAACCATGTGAATTACGCTTCCAAAGCCCGGCAGATCCGGACGGAACTGTGCGCCAGGGTGGCGGATGAGATCATTCAGGACCGGAAAATCAAAGAGGAA
>Ga0265298_10000819_pt1 | contig 45932 bp, 58 predicted proteins | sample AusTroGonzalo_MG_3_FD_193486 | JGI IMG/M metagenome (GOLD analysis project Ga0265298, IMG submission 193486) | Bovine rumen microbial communities from tropical cattle in Woodstock, Queensland, Australia - Gonzalo_01 | ecosystem: Host-associated > Mammals > Digestive system > Stomach > Rumen ...
AGAAGATGAGCCAGCAGGCGTTGAGTGGCGAGAGCCGGAAGCAGTTGTTTATTGACTGTCACCTCAAAGTCAAGGATGAGAGCGGAAGACTGCTTGAGTACTTTGACCGTGAGACCAGTGTTGTCAAGGCGATGGCCAAGGCTACCGGCATCGATGTGAGCGATGATGATATTGACAGTCTGATAGTGGAGAATGTCATCACCCCGTATAGCATCACGGATGAGAAGGACACTATCAATAATCTGTACACGGCCAATGGCGGTAAACCCTTGATGAGCCAGCGTGAGAGTATTGAGGCCTTGGGATGGAGTGACAATGTGGATGAGACGATGAGGCAGATAGCGGAGGACAGCGAGAGAGACGTGTTGGGCGGTTACGAATAGAAAGAACAAATCTACAATCATATCGGATTTTCGCGCACATGAAAGCAGAAAACCAATTTATTAACATCAAAAAAAATTAATCATGAAAAAGTTATTATCGTTATTATGCCTGTCTATGGCATTTATCATGTCTTCGATGGCCATGCCATCAATGTTTGAATATCCGGATACCCGACCACCCGTGGTGTATGTTGACAATCACAACAGCGTTGAAGTGATGGAATATTGCTTCTGTAATGTTAATGTGATTTATGAAACCGCTCCTGTTTTTGTGTCCCAGTCCTTCGATGCGCTCTCGCCGGCATGGAACTCTGTAACATTCCGTGGTATGCGTGACATTGTGCATACGTGCGGTGTGTTGGATAACAGGCGACAATGTAATTGGAATAGGCGACATATTAGTTTATTTTATAACAGTCAGTACAAAGAATCATACATATACAGCAAAATGGTAACAATCGATATGCCTTATTGCCTGCTGTTGTAAATGTTGATACGCGCGAAAATCCGAAAAAGGTTGTATTAACATAATCCATAAAAAACAAAAGCAATGGCAGACGTAAAGAAATTGGCACCTATCATCCTTAGATGGGAAACAAATACCCCAATACAAGATACTATTGAAGAGCAATGGAAAATTGCCGTAAAAAAAGGCTATAGCAATAAGCCAACAGACAAGGGCGGACCTACAATGTGTGGCATCACCCTGACAACCTACACAACATACTGCAATAAGAAAGGAAAAAAAGAGCCAACAATTGAAGACTTGAAAAAAATAAGCCTTAATGAGTGGTTTGATGTATTAAAATCTCTCTTTTGGGACAAAATGAAGGCTGATAGAATTAACAACCAATCTATTGCTAATTTGTGTGTCAATAGTGTATGGGGTAGTGGTTTGAAATATATCAAAATAATACAGCGTGTATTAGGAGTAGAGGCTGATGGAATCGTAGGTCCTGTTACGCTTGCTGCGATAAATGACCATCCAAACCAGAGAGAGCTTTTTGGTAAGCTATGGGAAAGAAGGAGACTATATTTTGTAAATCTTGTGGTGGCAAGGCCATCTGATGAGGCGAATCTTAAAGGATGGATGAACAGATTGTATGACTTCAAATATTCAGAATAGGAGGGCGTAGATATGGAAGGAAATATGGAATTCGGATTGCGAATATTGGAGCTTTTACTGAGCGCAACTGTCATAGGATTTGTATTCAAGATTATTGACAGAATCAGGTTCAAGCAACAGGAAAAGAAACTCAAGAAAGACGAGGTTGACAAGGCCGAAGTAGAGACCGACAAAAAGCAGATTGACCTTGGCGATTTGTTTCTGGAAAAAACGCAGAAGTGGGGTGAGATTATCGAGGCGAACTCCATGAAGATGGTGAAAATGATGGAGGAGAAGATGGTGAAGATGATGGAGAAGATGGACCAGGATAAAGCGGAGAGGGACAAGGACTGGACGGAGTTGAAGAGTGACATGGATTATATGAAAAGGGAAATCAGCAATCTTGTTGAGTTTAATAATGGCGGTTATCAAAAGTTTTTGGAGAATAAATATGGGCGCAAAGAAACGACATCAATGCCAAACTAACGAGCGGAGGACATGTGAGACGTGTGCCAGCTCAAAGCCTATAACGGATAGGTGGATAGGCCATGATGGCAAACCCACGCTTTGCAAATGCGAGCATCAGGAGTTTTCAGTATTATATTGCAATCCTTGTGAAATTGGGAAATGGAGGCCGAAATGATTAATGGTAAGAGAAGAATATTTATTGCCGGAGACACGGGAGGAATCAACCGTGACGATGTGGTGAGAAGGCATTTTGCTGATGCTGATGAAATGATTATGATGCGTGGCGACATTCCTGTCAACCCGATCTGGTTCTGCGATCCGTCCGACCCATTTGAGAGGCGCATGAGAATCTGCCTTAAAGAGCTTGCGGGATGCGATGGTATCTATATGCTCAAGGGGTGGAGGGCTGACAAAGGGGCAAAGATGGAACACTTTGTCGCATTGAAATTGAAACTAACTATTGAATTGGAGAAATGAAGAAGACTATTATCATTATTGTGTTTTGCGTGGCGATGGCGGCGGCTGTCGCTACACTTATTGCCATCACCATCCGGCAGTCAAGGGAAATATCCCGGCTGGGTGAGAACTTCCGCATCGAGGCATCCGGAGACAGGTCAGTCCAGCAGGCAGTCACCAAGGCGGAACTTAAGGAGTTGTTCAGTGATGAGCTGGCTACCTTGGGTGATTATGGAGTCAAACCGAGGCAGGTGGAGAATGTCATCAACGTGGAGTATCATTATATCGACACTGTCAGATATAGAGACACGTTGGTATGGGTATATGATACGGTGATTCGGGCGCATAGAACGCCTTTTGAAATTGATGGGGATTGTTACTCAATATCAGGGGAGATATATGCAGATACGCTTGAAATCGGGTGTTATCAGTCAAATGATGAGATATTGTTGTCGCTGTATAAGGAAAAGAGGAAGTGTCTGTTCGAGAAGCGCAAGGTGAGAGCCATTGCGGTAAGTGCCTGCAAGGGTGACACACTGGCGATACTGCGTAACTTGAAGGTGGTGAAGTGATGAGACATATTGAGGAAGACACACAGATAGCCTGCGTGACGTGGTTCAGTTACCAGTACCCGCAATATATACCTCTGCTGCATCATTCACCCAACGGTGGATTCAGGAACAGCAGGGAGGCGGGCAGGTTCAAGGCGATGAGGACAAGAGCCGGATTCCCCGACCTCGTTCTGCTGGTTGCCAAAGGAGGCTACCACGGGCTTTTCATAGAGATGAAGACGTGGAACGGCTCACAGACGGAATTGCAGAAGGCGTATCAGAGGGCTGTCGAGGAGCAGGGATATAAATATGTTGTTTGTCATAATGTCGAGGAGTTTATCAAAGAAGTGACTTTATATATGACCTTGTGAGAGGTTTTCTTGCTGTTCTTTTTCATTTTCATTGTTGTTCGCAAAGGGGGTGCGCTTAATTGTCCATCCCCTTTTGCCATTAACAAACAAGGGCCTGTCATAAGACGGCCCCGGTTTGAACTTATAAAAAACATCCACGCATGAAATTGCACTGCAAAAATACAAAAAAATCTGTAATTTTTGGAGCATTTGTGGAGCGCTTCTATAAGCGATTGATTTTCAGTATAGGTTGTGGAGCCGGGGGGATTGTAAACTACATTTCAATGCATGTCATTTCGGTACAATATGTTCTCACAATCAGGATATTGTGGCTCCTTGTTGTTATGTCTTGCTGTTACATTATAATATATTATTGTCATTTTTTGTGGAGCATTAGTGGAGCGATGGCGTTCATAAAGTGTTGAATTTTTCCATGTTTTTTTTCTTGAGCTCATCGACGATGGCGACATAAGGCTTCATGGCCTCATAGTCCTTATGGCCGGTCCACCTGATGATGACCTCTGCTGGTATGCCCAGCTGCAGGGCGGTGACGACGAATGTACGGCGGGCGACATGTGTTGTGAGCAGTTCATGTTTCGGGTGTACTTCCTCTATGCGCTCATTGCCCTTGTAATAGACAATCCTCACAGGCTCGTCAATCTTGCATAACATGCCAATATATTTGAGATATTCGTTTGACTTCTGATTGGATATGACGGGCAAGGCGAGATTATCCGGAAAGTGTTTCGACGCGTACCGTTGAAGTATGGCATTGGAGTGGGCATTGAGCTCGATTCTCAAGAGTTCGTTTGTCTTCCTGGTGACAACGGATATATATCCGTCATGGATGTCGCTGGTCTTGAGTTTTGCGGCATCGCTGAATCTCAATCCGGAATAGCAGCAGAAGATAAACACGTCACGCACCCTTTCAAGATGCTGTTCGTTTTTGGAGAATGTTTGTGACTCCATCCTCTTGAGTTCATTAAGGGTGAGGTATATGACCTCTTTCTGCTCGAAATTGGCGCCCTTGAGATGTGTCTTGAAGGTGTTGTGGGCATTGCCTTTGTACTTCCCCTTCAATGATGCCCAACGAAGCACCCACCGCAGGAACTTGACCATCTTGTGTGTGGATGTGTTTCGCAGACCTTTCCTGTTGATAAGGTAATTCGTGAAGTTCCGCATGAAATCATCGTCAATGGAATCAATTTTGAGTTTGGATCCGGCAAAGCCGGTCACATGTTCGAGTAAGGTGTGGAACTTCTGATGTGTGCTGTGGCTCCAATGGTTCAACTTGTCATTCTCTTGGACAAATGCGTCCATTACGGAGCTGAAACTGTCTTTGGGGTGTGATTGCATGTCACCGCCTCCCAGAGCGCAGTAGAGGGCATGTTTCACGTCTTCTGCTGTCGGCAGCCGCTTTTCCACATGCTCGTATTTTGCGATGAGTTCACGGATGGCGCTCTCACACTCTGATATTTTCCAGTTATACTCATGCGCTTTCGGATGGGTGTGGACAATGCGCTGGCGTGTCTCATCCCAGCTGTCGGGAGTGTCGAGAAGTATGCCAAGAGTCCTTTGCACCGGCTCAATGCCGCGGACGGACACCCTTGCATGTACGCCGCTCCTCCCGCTTCGCTCCTTGTGGAGATAGAACCGTATGGTGTAGTTTATAATCATTGCATCATAATATCGTCACTCATTGGGGAGCCTTCACCGGTGAGAAGCCATTGCGCCGATATGCCATAGTCGTTGACAAGGTAGGTGAGCCACGCAACCTGAAACATGTCTCTTTCAGGGCTCTTCATTTGGGTTATCATATTCCACCGGTTGATGTTGTACCGGCTTGTGAAAGTATTGATACCTCTTATTATCTTGCGGGACTTGAGGAACTTCAATGCTTTGTAGAACCGAAGAATTATCTGTTGGCTGTCTGTTGTCTGCATGGATGCTATTGGATTATATTGCCAAATTTTTTAATGAAATCGTCAGACAAAGACTTGTCCGAATTGACAGGTGCGTATGCAGCTACCCAATACGATGTGTTAAATGAATACATTAATATGGCTTTGTGTGCCTCGCTCATAGATAATGCATCAATAAAAAGAAATCTTGAATTTGTATAATACACAAACAAATACCTTTCTGATAAAAAGTCTGACAATAGTGTTGCGAGCTCAGAAGGTATCATCACACCGTATGAACTAACATTATTATTGTCATCAAAAGATACCACCAAATAATAGCTGATTACACTGGTCATGTTATATAATATTCCACTGCTTGTCTCTTCATTTGGTTGTCCGAATTTTGCTATTACAGATTCTTTGCTCTCACCAAATTGAATGTCAGGCTCATTATATAAATATGTGGTAGGTTTGATGATGACATCCACAAATTTTGTATCTATTTCATTTGACACTTTGATTCTTGTATTTCCTACAAACATTCCCTTTACAAGTCCATTTTCATCAACCTTGGCATAATATTCATTTCCGGATTCGTATGTAATTGGGAGCTTCGATAATGCAACAATCGAACATGTGTCGAGATGGTGCATTTCTATTTTGTCGGTTTTAAGATTGATTTTTTTTGTTATCCTATCTTTGTTACATGCCGAGCATATAGCCAGCAACGATACCAATACAATTAATAGTTTCTTTTCCATGATATTATTTTTTTGAGGTTATAAATCTAATTAATTCGCCTATCTGCTCTGTTTGTTGCTTGTTGGTTTCCGTAAGTGTCGCAACCGCTGATATGAGCTTATCAAGTTCTGCGGTTTCCGTACTTTTTACACTGCCATTACCTATTATATCACCGCCTGCTTGGTTGTGATGGATGTTGCCGGAATACTCTGTCAATAACATAGGAGGCGTCCCATTTCGCAGAAATTCGGGTGAAATTTCGGGATATACTTTTCTTATTTTTCTTATTGTACTATCGGTTAGACTTTTTGATAAGCCCTTCTTTATTCCGCTGATTGCATTGGAATTAATTCCCGTTTTCTTCAAAAATTGGGCTGCATTAAGTCCTGTATAATATAGTATTTCATCAATAATACGTACAAGATTATTATTTTTTTGAATTTTATCTGATTGTTTTTCAGCCATATACAAAAAATGTTATTAAAAATATTATTTTTATGATTATCGTGTTATTACTTTTATTATTTTTGCATCGAAAAAACATCTAAAAAAAACACAGCAAAAATAATCAAAAAAATAAACCAAAAAAATACGCGCATGAAATTAATCACAAAACAAGTGGCAGAGCAGATGAGTAAATACCCGCTTTACTCACAGGACGGCAAAGGCCTTGAGGCAGTTGTAACGGCAAAATTCTTTCTCCAGAACTTCACATGGTACGTGCTTGAATGGGACGGCGACGACACTTTCTTCGGTGTCGTTGACGGGCATGTCACGGAATACGGATATTTCAGCCTGAGAGAGCTTGAGTCCCTGAGAGGGATGTTCGGCCTGAAGGTTGAAAGGGACACCGGATTCGAGCCGCAAACGCTCAAGGAAGCCGGCAAGTCAGAGCCCTATCTTGAGGACTTTGTCGCCAAGCTGGAATACAATGAGAAACTGGAACTGGAAGAGGTTGAAATGACACTTTAAAACCAACCATATTAACCATTAACAAGAAAGGAGTTAAAAATGAAAAACGAAACAGAGAAAAACCAGCAGAATGAATTGAAGCCCGTCAGCGTCTTTGTCGATGAGAACGGGAAGAAATGGGTCCGCGTCAGGACGCTTGACCTGGATTTCAAAATCGACCTCCACGACTACAAGGAAGGCAACAAGGCCAGATTCACATGGCATGAGCTTATGGAGCGGGCCAAAGAGGGCAAAATCAGAATGATTGACAAGAAGAAGGTCAAGGCAATCTATCTCTATATTGATGAGGTCAACGCTGCCCTCAAGGAGGCCGGCGGAGAGGAGCTGAAAGGATGGTATTGGACGGAAACCGAGTCCCAGTACTACTCCTACAATGCCTGGATCTTCATCGGGGCGAATGGATGCTTGGGCTACGGCTACAAGGTCGACGCTCTCGGCTGTCGCTCCCTCGCTTGTGATTAATTCCAACTTTAAAATTTCGCCCGCCTTTATTCAGGAAAAGGCGGGCTTGGGAAACAGTTATGCTTCTGCAAAAAGCAGCGTTCTTTCTTCATTAGTTCACTCTTGCCGTGGCATGACACGCGGCGGATGGTGACCGCAATACACAGTAAATCGGATAGGCTGACAAGTACTGACACAATGGAAAGGGGCAATTAACGGGTTCGACTCCCGGGGCGGTCGCAAGACAATATCAACAATTAAAAACATCAACAATGAGAAGAGAAGAAATCAAAAGCAAGAAAGTGGTCGTGAAATTACCCGAAGACTACAATTTGCCCGACACGTTCAAGCGTGACATCGGAGGGCTGGAGTTCGCCATCAGGAACAAGGTTTGCCACCTGTTCGTTGACATGGTGAACGGGAAGATCTGGCAGTTTTCGGCGGTGGCGTTCAATGCCAGCCGCTCGATGGATTTGAGAAAGTATTTCCCTCACATGAGGAACTGTGAGGAGATGGACGTAAAGACATATATAAAATTAACCGTAAACAGATAAGACCATGTACAATCCTACAGAATTTAGAAAGAATAAGGAGCAGCTCAAATGGTTCAAGGCCGTGACTGCCATGATGTTTATTGCAATAGCGATAATCTCCCTCCTGTGCCTCATCTCCATTGGCGAGGCCCAGAGAATGACACGCGAATCAGCCGCCCTGCAGGAAAGGCTTGTGAGGGCTGATGGAGAGATAGCGTGTCTCAATGAGATTATTGAAAACCTTGAAAACACTGATGGCGATGGACGGTAGAGACAAAAGCATTCTTGTCACTGAGTTTTTTGTGTTCCTGCAGATAGCACAGGACCTGCTCAATGAGTTCCGTAACCTGCCGATTGTGAAGGCTGGGTTCCGGTATGAGACCACCATGGCGGCTGACATGCTGGCACGCATGCGCAAGCGCCTGAAACGCCAGCTGGGAGACAGCGAGCTTGAGTATTGGGAGAATCTTGTGTGCGGCATCGCTGACGATGTCGAGAACCACATCAGATCGGTAAGGAAGTCCCTGTATGCTGAGCTGCTGCAGAAAATCAGCTATGACCAGATAGAGGCCGCTTTGCAGATCGGCATGATAGGAGGTTTTGTGGATGTCGCGATGCAGGTCCGCAAGGCCTTGTCCGGAAGGTCTGACGGCAACATGGAAGATGCCATGAGGTATCTGAGGTATATTGACAGACACATTGGGTTCAGGCCGTTGAACAAGGGCGTTGAGCCCAACTACGAGAAGTGCAAGGAGTACATGGTCAAGATGTACAAGGAAATAGATGAACAAATCAAAAAATCGATTGCATAACCATAAAAACAAGGATTATGGAGGCTTTATTAACCAAATACCAAAAAAAGAAGATTGAGCGTGAGAGCAGGATTTATGCAGAGTATATGGCTCTCCTCTCGCAAGATGAGAACAACAGCAAAGTTGAGGTGGCAAAGGCCATCATGAAGAAGTTTGACATCCATGCCATATCGACCATTTACGGCATCATCAAGCGTGTCGAGAGACGCGAGGGGAAAAGGAGGGGGGAATGATGATAGCACAGGACACAAGACTGGTTGACATGACCCTCAGCGACTTGCTAAGCATCCTCGATGAGCGTGAGCGTAGGATAGAGAAGCGCATCGAGGAAATGCAACACGGAGAGCGCACCCCTGAGTACGTGTATGGGCTTGAGGGGATAATGCGTCTCTACAAATGCTCAAAGGGTACGGCGCAGAGGATTAAGAACTCCGGTGTCATTGACAATGCCATCACGCAGGTAGGGCGTAAAATCATCGTCAACTCCAATCTGGCGCTGAGCCTGTATTCAAGGAACTAACCAACAATCAATACCTATACAACAATGGAAATCACATTAAAGAGAATCAAATTGTCGGACTTCAGGGGACTGAGAAGCTTCGAGGCCGAGTTCGGGCAGAAGACCGTGATTGCCGGAGACAACGCAACCGGCAAGTCAACTGTCTTTGACGCTTTCCTGTGGTGTCTGTTCGGAAAAGACAGCAAGGACCGCAAGGACTATGAGATTAAGCCGACTGTCGGTGGCAACACCACCAAAGACCGCTTGACGCCATCCGTCACGGTGTACATCACCGTCAACGGCACAATGACCGTTCTCAAGAGGGAACTCAGGGAACTTTGGGTAAAGCACAAAGGGGAGGAGAATGACACGTATGAGGGCAATGAGACCGTGTGCTATTGGAACGATAGCCCTATTAAGGTGACGGAGTTCAAGAAGAGGGTGGCGGACATTGTGAATGAGGATCTGTTCAAGATGCTCACCAATCCATTCTATTTTACCTCTCTCAACTGGAAGAACCAGAGAGAGGCGCTGTTCAGCCTTGTGCCCGCTGTGACGGATGATGAGGTGGCGGAGAAGGACAAGGCGTTCAGATCGCTGCTGGATGAGTTGTCGGGAAAATCACTTGCGGACTTCCGTAATGAGCGCAACAATGCGCTGAAAGAGCTCAGGAAGAAGAATGCCGAGATACAGCCGAGAATCGACGAATGCAGGATGAGCATCAAGGAATCTGAGCCCAGGGAGAAAGTGGAGGCCGAGCTTGCCAAGCAAAGGGAGCTCCTTGAGAAGGTGGAGAGGGCCATGTTGTCCGCATCGCAGGCGGCAGACTTGCAGAATGGCAGGATTCGAGACAAGAAGAGGGAGATAGCCAATGCCCAGGAACGTGCTGACAAAATCGTCTTTGACGCCGAGACGGAGCGCAAGAGAGCCATTGCGGAAGCGAACAGGGACAGGGAACTTCTGTCTGATGAGGTGAAGAAACTTGAGGGCAGGGTGGCCAATGACGAACGCTATCTCAACCAGTTCAACGAGCGGACCAAGACATTCGAGAAGGACAAGGATGAGCTTGAGAAGGAGCATTACACCCTCAGGGAAGAGTATAAGGCGGTCAATGAGCAGGCTTTTGATCCGAGTACGGCGATATGCCCTACATGCGGACAGCCACTTCCTGACGCAAAAGTGAAGGAGGCCGAAGAAAAATTCAATGTCGGCAAATCTGAGAAAATTGCCGGCATCACCAAGAAAGGCCATGACAACAAGGAGCGTGTTGAGGCCGTGCGTGATGAAATCATCAAAAGAACCATTGAATCCAAGAGACTCACTGAGGCGCTGGGCAAATTGCAGAAGGAATTAGAGGAGAAGAAGTCGAAACTTGAGGAGACAAAGGTTGTGGATGTGCCGCAGGTGGTTCCGGAGAATGTTCCCGGATATAAGGAGGCCATGGCCGCTGTCGAGGTGTTGAGGGAGGAGCTTGGGCAGATTGAGTCGCAGACGGATGACGGGCAGAGGGCTGACCTTGAGTCGCAGCGTCAGGAATTGAAGTCGTCGGTGGACGGGTTGAATTCCGCTCTTGCTGTCATCGGCAACAATGAGAGGATGCTTGCCCGCATCAATGAACTGGAGGAGGAAGGCCGCAAGTTGTCACAGCAGATAGCGCAATATGAACGCAGCATATTTGTGGCTGACAAGTTTGAATATGCCAAGGTCAAGGACATGGAGTCAAAGGTGAACGGCCTATTCCATAATGTCAAGTGGAAGCTGTTCGACAAAACCATTGAGGGCAATGTCATTGAGACATGTGTCGCCGTTGTGGGCAATGCGTTGTACCCGGTGGCCAACAGTGCCGCAAAGCTCAATGCCGGTCTTGACATCATCCATATACTGTCGGAACACCATGGAGTGAAATGCCCTATTTTCGTTGACAACGCCGAGGGCGTGACAAATATCGATGATTACGGTATGCAGCTGATAGAACTGTATGTCGTGAAGGATATGGATTTGAAAGTAACATGTATGAATTAACCTTAAAAAACATCAACTATGGAAAATCAGAATCAGAACAATCAGAACAATGTGGCTGCCAACATGACAGCCGATGAGAAGATGGCGGTAATACTGTTTGGCAGTGAGAAGGGTGCCATCCGTTACGATGTGGGCGGACAGGAGGTGAAGCTGTCCTACAATATTGTCAGGAACTTCCTGACCAAAGGGGACAAGAATGTCTCTGATGCGGATGTCGTTCAGTTTATGCAGATATGCAAGTACAACCAGCTGAACCCGTTCCTTGGAGAGGCATATTTGACCAAATATGGCAACAATCCGGCTACCATGGTGGTCAGCAAGGAGGCTGTCATGAAGCGTGCGGAGGCCAACACCCATTACCAGGGGTTCAATGCCGGTGTAATCCTCAAGAGAGGCAAGGATATTGTCTATGAGGAAGGCACTTTCTATGCCGGTGATGATGTGCTCCTTGGCGGATGGTGCAGGGTTGAGAGGGATGACAGGAAGAGTCCGATATACATGTCCGTCAGCATGAAGGAATACGACCTTCATCAGTCTATCTGGAAGACCAAACCGGCGACCATGATCCGCAAGGTGGCCATTGCCCAGGCTCACAGGGAAGCATTCCCGATCCAAATTGGCGCCATGTACACCCAGGAAGAGCAGGGTGTTGAGGATGCGACCTATATTGAGGTGAAGACCGACATTGAGAATGAAATCAGCGAGAACGCGAATAAACGCGTCCTGAGCATGGAAAATGGCCAGGGTGATATAACTACCGTCCAAACCAGACAAAATGCATCAGACGCTGAAAAAAGCGCCAAAAATGATGTAACACCATTTGACTTGAACTAATATGAAAATGACGATACTTGGCAGCGGCAGCTCGGGCAATTGCTATATAATCCAGGACGCTAACGAGGCAATTGTCATAGAGGCGGGAATACGCTTCAATGATGTGAAGGGTGTTTTAGGTTACAATCTCATCAAGGTTGCCGCCTGCCTTGTGTCTCATGAGCATGGGGACCATGCGGGCTACGTGGCGGACTTTATCGAACGGTGCATCCCGGTTTATGCCACCAAAGGCACATGGGATGCGATGGGGGCGGCGCAGTCGTCGTTCGCGAGAATATGCGAGCCAGGAACCGCTTTTGCCTGTGGCGGTTTCAAGGTGCTGCCCTTTGACACGAAGCACGACGCGGCGCAGCCCTGCGGGTTCCTCATCAGCCATCCGGATACTGGAGTGATCCTGTTCGCCACTGACACTTACTATCTCCCGTACAGGTTTGAGGGATTGTCCCATGTGATGATTGAGTGCAATTACATAAGGGGCATCCTTGCGGACAATGTGAGGAATGGGAGTGTCATTGGCAAGGTGGCCGACAGGGTCAGGAGGTCGCACATGGAGCTTGGTATATGTGTGGAGGCGTTGAAGTCCAACGACCTGTCCCAAGTAAGGAATATAGTGTTGCTGCACCTGTCACGGAAAAACGGTGACCCAGAGGAGATGAGGACATCTGTCGTAAAGGCTACTGGGAAGCTCGTGACGGTCGCAAAAAAGGATATAGAGATTAACTTTGATAAAGACATATAGCATGGCAGAGAGAGAATCTTTTGTGTTCTACAAGGACTGGATGCTCACGCTTGAGCAGCTGACAGACGATGAGAGGCTTGTTTGTTATGATGCCATCATGCGTTATGTGTTCTATGGTGAGGAGCCGAAGGACAGGTTCATAAAAATTGCCATACAGCAGATTATCTTAATGATAGACAGGGCAAATGGAAAGTGGGATGATATTCGGCAGAAACGCTCTGCGGCAGGAAGGCTTGGAGGTGCGCCGAAAGGCAACCAGAATGCAAAAAATGAAAATGAAAAACAAGCAAAAACAAACAAAAACAAGCAAAACAAACAAAACAAGCTTAATGTAAATGTAAATGTAAATGATAATGTAAATGTAAATGTAAATGATAATGTAATATCTCCAATAGATAAATCTATTGTCGATATTGATAAAGAAGGTTGTTTTGATTTTTCTGAATATTCTGCCGAGACGATGAAAGGCCAACAGCTGATGGCGGCGCTCAATGTGGATGAGAGGCAGTTCGCAATCCTGCTTGAGGAGGTGAAGATCCAATGGAACATCCTTGACAGGAGCGAGCATCAGGATAGAACCGACTTTGATTTGCATTTGAGGAGTACTCTGTTAAAGTGGAGGGACAATGGCAAGCTTGAGAAGATACTTGCAGCCAATTGTGATGTTGCGCTTGGCGTGGGTGAATATGTGAAGGATGGCAGAAGGACGTATGGAAGCGGAACCGTCACCGTCCCGAACGATGCGCCGCCGAGACCAGGTGGAAGTTTCTATTGGAACCAGAACCGTAACCAGTGGGAGATGTAATCATGTTCAAGAATTGGTCTAAATACGGGATATCAGTGCCATCTGGACGTGGCGGCAAGATTAAGACTTACTGCCCGAAGTGCCATGACAGCCGCCATGACAAGCGTGACAAATCGCTGTCGGTTAACCTTGATGAGGGGCTTTTCAAATGCCATTACTGCGGATTCTCCGGCAATGTGTGTGAGGAAGAGGAATGGGAGAAAGAGGCGAGAAGGAAGGAATGGTTCAATAACCACCCGCTGAAACGTCAGAAGAAGGAGTACCGCAAGCCGAAGCCGGTGGCCGCGAAGGTGCATCCTGTCAGCGAGAAGGCGTTGAAATGGTTTGAGGGCCGTGGGATAAGCAGGGAGACCCTTGAGGCCATGAAGGTGACGGAAGGGAGTGAGTGGATGCCGCAGAAGGACAAGGAGGCGAACACGGTGCAGTTCAACTACTACCGGAATGGCGAGTTGATAAACACCAAATTCCGCACTGGCGACAAATGCTTCAAGATGGTTTCCGGCGCTGAGCTGCTGCCGTACAACATTGACGGCATAGCGGGTGAGAGGGAGTGCATTGTGACGGAAGGTGAGATGGATGCGCTGTCATTCTACGAGGTAGGCTATCACAATGTGGTCAGCGTGCCCAATGGCGCCAATGCCAACCTTGAGTGGCTGGATGACTACATGGAGGCCTACTTTGACGACAAGGAGACCATCTACATTGCCAGCGACGGTGACACCAAGGGGGAGGTGCTGAGACAGGAGCTCTTGAGAAGGTTCGGGATCGAGCGCTGCAAGGTGGTCGAGTATGGCGATGGATGCAAGGATGCTAACGAGGTACTGATGAAATATGGCCAGGAAGCCGCAAAATCTTTGATTAGGGACGCGAAAGAGGTAAGGGTGGAGGGAATATTCACCGTGAGTGATTTCGAGGCCTCTATGGATGCGTTATACAGACATGGGATGCAGAAGGGGCTGACGATAGGCCACAGCAACTTTGATGAGCTCTGCTCCTTCGAGACGAAACGTCTGCTGATCGTGACGGGCATTCCCGGACATGGCAAGTCGGAGTTTATTGATGAGATAGCGGAACGGATGAACATGAGATACAATTGGCGGTGGGCGTTTTTCTCACCCGAGAACACCCCCTTGTGCTATCATGCGTCGAAACTCACCGAGAAGTTCGTGGGGAAGAAGTATGGGGCTGAGACCATGCCGCTGAAGGAGTATGAGATGGCGAAAGAGCGTCTGGAGAAGGATTTCTCGTTCATCAGCCCGGATGACAACTACAAGCTGGACAACATCCTGGATAAGGCACGGGTGCTGGTGAGGCGCAAGGGCATCAAGGGACTTGTTATTGACCCTTACAACAAGCTGGAGAATGAGCAGGGAACGAAGAATGAGACGCAGTATGTCAGCATAGTGCTTGACAAGCTGGCCAACTTCGCCAAGATAAATGACGTGCTGGTGGTGCTGATGGCGCATCCTACCAAGCTCCACAAGAATTCGGAGGGCATCTATGATCCGCCCTCATTGTATGACATCAGCGGTTCGGCCAACTTCTACAACAAGACGGATTTTGGCATTGTGGTCCATCGTGACCGCCAGCGGGATGTGACGATGGTGATTGTGCAGAAGGTCAAGTTTCGCCACCTTGGGGAGGGCGGTACAGCCACATTCAAGTACAACATCAACAATGGGCGCTATGTGCCCTATAATGGCGAGGCTGAGGTCAAATGGGATAATTCCAACCATCTCATCAACCAGATAATGGATGCCCAGGAAAAGGCTGACAAGGAGGCTTTGTTGCCGTTCGACGATGAGGACCTGAAACCAAACATTGATTTTGACAACAACACGGCAAATCCTGACACCTATGGGTTGCCGTATTAATCATTTGGAAAATGAACACAGAGAAAGAAAAACAATATCAAAGATTTCTTGAACAAAAGAAGCAAGTCAGAATTGAAAGTGGATTTGAAGTGAAAGATGAATTGAATCCATTACTTTTCCCTTTTCAGAAGTATTGTGTGAAAAGAGCTCTGATGGCTGGTAAATTTGCTCTTTTTGAGGATTGCGGACTCGGAAAGACAATACAGCAGCTGGAGTGGGGGAGGAAAGTTTGCGAGCACACGGGAATGCCCGTGCTGATACTTGCACCGCTGGCGGTAATTTCACAGACAATCAAAGAGGGAGAGAAGTTCGGATATGTGGTTACGGAACTTGAGAATGCTGGATTTGAGAGTGATTTGGAGAGTGGAATCTACATCACCAATTATGACAACATGGAGCATGTTCAGGAGAGGATGTTTAGCGGTGTCGTGCTGGATGAAAGCTCCATCTTAAAGAATTTCCTTGGAAAGACACGGAACGAGCTGATAAGCAAGTTCAGGAATACACCATATAAACTGGCATGTACGGCCACACCGTCACCGAATGACACCACGGAGATTTGCAACCACAGCGAGTTTTTGGATGTGATGAACAGAAATGAGATGCTTGCGATGTATTTTGTTCATGATGGAGGAAACACGAGCGAGTGGAGGCTGAAAGGACATGCAAAGCAATCATTTTGGGATTTTGTCTCAACATGGGCTGTAATGCTGAACAAGCCGAGCGACATTGGCTATTCTGACGAAGGATATGACTTGCCACCGTTGAACGTGGTACAGGACATTATAGATACGCCGAAGCGTGACAATGGAGAATTGTTCAACTCAACGGCTGTTAGTGCGACTGAATTTCATAAGGAATTGAGAGAGACAAGTCAGCTGAGGCTTGACAGGGTGGTTGAGATGGTTACAGAGAGACCGGCAGACAACTTCATCATCTGGATTGGACATGATGACGAAGGCAAATATCTCCGCTCAAAATTGCCGGAAGCGGTAGAGGTTAAAGGTTCCGATAGCAGGGAGTATAAGAAGGACAAACTGCTTGGGTTCGGAAGAGGAGAGTTCCGCATCTTGATAACGAAATTGAAGATAGCCCAGTTTGGATTGAACTATCAGAACTGCCACAATCAAATATACGCATCGTTGGATTTTTCTTTTGAGGCCACATATCAGGGCATAAGACGCTCATACAGATTCGGACAGACAGAGACTGTGAACATATATCTTGTTACCACTGACACGATGCAGAACGTAAAGGAGAGCTTTGACAGAAAACAGGCCGCATTCAAGGACATGCAGGAGGCGATGACCAAGGCGATGAACAGGAATATCAAAAATCAGATAAAATTAAATAGGATGGAAGTGAATAAGGAGTACAAGAGTGACAATTGCCACATCAGACTTGGCGATTGTGTCAGACTGATTAAGGACGTGCCAGATGAGAGTGTTGGGTTCAGCATATTCTCACCGCCATTCGCTGAGCTATACACTTATAGTGATAAGTTGGAGGATATGGGAAACTCAAAGGATTACAAGGAGTTTTTTACTGCGTTCAAATTCTTGGTTGAAGAGTTGTATAGGGTGTTATGGAGCGGCAGGCTTGTGGCTGTACACTGCATGGATTTGCCGATTCAGAAGGGCAAGGAGGGCTATATAGGATTGAGAGACTTCTCTGGCATGATACTTGAGGCTTTTAATGAGGCTGGATTTGTCTATCATAGCCGTGTGACCATCTGGAAGAATCCTGTCACGGAAATGCAGAGAACAAAGGCATTAGGGCTATTGCACAAGCAGGTGAAGAAGGATAGTGCGATGAGTAGGGTTGGCATCCCAGATTATCTTATGCTGTTCAGAAAGGAAGGTTACCATCTTCATCCGGTGCATTGTGACATATCGGTTGACACGTGGCAGAAGTGGGCGAGTCCTGTGTGGATGGACATTGACTATGGCAACACTCTCAACAGGGGGGGGCGTGATTCAGAAGACGAGAAGCATATATGCCCGCTGCAACTGGAGACAATAGATAGAGCTATCAGTCTATGGAGTAATGAGGGTGATACTGTTTTAACTCCATTCATGGGCATAGGAAGTGAGGTATATGAAGCTGTCAGACTAAAGCGATATGGGATAGGATTTGAGTTGAAGGAATCATATTTCAATGAGTCGATAAAAAATATCAAGAGTATTGAGGCAAGCTCAAGCCAATATAGTTTGTTTGGATAGAGATAAATAACAAAAAAACATCAGTATGAAAGGAATTGACAAATTTAAGGAAACAATCAAAGCCCATCTGGATAAGAGGGCGGAGGGTGATGAAGTATTCGCCCGGAAACTGCAAAAAATTAACCTTGACCTGCTGGTCGCATACATTGCGTCATGTGTGAAAGCGCTGAAAAGAGAGGCGTTCGCTGATGATGAGATTTATCAGATGGCGGTGCATTATGTCGATGAGGAGGGCAATGTGAAAGTGGACTATGATGCGGTGAAGCATCTGACATGTGTGGTGAGTCCCGGTGAGCTGACAGAAGAAGACAAGGAGAAGGCCAGACAACAGGCGATTGAGGAACTGAAACGTCAGGAAATGGAGCGTATGAAACGCAAGCCGCAACCGAAGCCACGGCCAAAGCAGGCGGAAGACAAGGATGAGCCGGTAAAGCACCAACAACTTGAACTGTTCTAACCATGAAAGCCACCACAAAATTTGAGAAAGAGGTTGAGTGCCTGTCAAAGTCAGTGAGACGGTTGACGGCAAGGCAGAGGAAGGAGGCCATTGGTCTCCTTCCCAAAGAGGCATGGTATTCTGGTCGTGATTTCGGTTGCTTCTGTACCGAATGCGGGCATGAGTGGGATATTGACGGCAAGCCGGAAGAGAAGAATACCTGTCCGCAATGCGGGGCAGTACTGGACACTGTAAGGACCAGGAAAGAGAATGACAAGAGATATGCGTTTATGGCCATCATGAGAGTCTATGGACCGTATCAGGTCATCAGAATCATAGAGGCGAGAAGGATAATCCAAGGCAAGAGGGTGTTTTCCGATGCCGAGGAGGTCATAAGATTCTGGATTGATGATAAGGGGAAATATGTGCAACAGACCATCCGGTATGGCATCTTCTATTATAACGTGCATTGGAAATACGGCACGGAGATGGAGTTGAGAAAGCCGTGTTTCTCCACCAACTTCTATGTGGACAAGGTCTATCGGAGGCAGTCTGTTTTGCCGTTGCTTAAGAGAAACGGGTATAATGGCAAACTGTATGGATTCACGCCTTTTGATGTGGTTGTTGGGCTGCTGAAAAATCCGATGTTTGAAACACTGTGGAAGGCTGAAAGGTATGATATTCTTGAAAATACCCGTGACATGAATGAATTGAGGGCAAATTGGCCGTCAATCAGGATAGTGCTCAGAAACAATTATCACACCAGCGACTGGAAGTTATGGTTTGACACGGTCTCCATGATGCGCCGGTGTGACATGGATGTCACCAACAGGGTATATGTGTGCGCCAAGGATATTAAGGCGGTCCATGATGAGGCGCAAAGAAGGATCAGAAGGAAAGAGCAGCTTGAGGAGAAGAAGCAGCTGGAGAAGAAGCTGGCGGAAGCCGACAAGATGTTGACATGGCTACAGCGTTATGCGGTTGTCGCATTCGGTAACGACATGTTCAATGTAAGCACCCTGCACACGGCAGATGAGTATTGGAGGGAAGGGAAAGAAATGCATCACTGTGTATGGGCAAATGAATACTATGCGAAGAAAAACTGCCTGATTTTGAGCGTGAGGGACACGCTCAATGAGCGTGTCGCCACCGTGGAATTGTCGCTGAGCAGCTACACGATCCAACAATGCAGGGCCGCATTCAACAAGAAGCCGGATAACGAGCAGATGATAATAAACCTTATCAATAACAACATTTATCGCTACAAACAATTAAAACAAGCATAAAATGAAAGGGAAAGAAATTAACACTGGCAATTCATGCAACAAGGAAGACTGGAGTAAACTTGATGCAAACAAAACAATGCTTAATCATGGATACGGATTGGAGGTGAGAAATTTCGCTTCTAACCTGCCGGAAGAAATGAGTATAATGGAAAGGGCTGCCAAATGGTCCAATGAAAGAGACAAAGAGTTTGAGGAACTTGTGAAACCACTTAATGAGTGGCTGCAGAAAAATTACAGTCCCCATCACCAGATAATCATTAGCAATGATGGCGCAGAGATTGTCTGTGGTGTTATTGGGGTTCCTTTCAAAGTACTGGATTAGTAAGAATTGTTTGGAGGACTGAAAATGAAAGTACGAGAATTGATTAAGGCATTGGAGAATTTGGCGCAAGATACCGACATTTGGGTTTATTATGACCATGTTGAGTTTATAGAACCGACGATTGATGTTGTTGATCAGGAGGATTCTGAGAGCAAGCAAGGTGATTATTATTTTATGGCTTGGTAAGGAGGAATACACATGACAAAAGAGGAACGCAACAAACTGTGGGATTTGTATAGTATCACTAACAAGATGGGCGGAGCTTGTGATTACACTGCAATTAACCCTATTGCCCTGATAAAGTATAAGGCAGCATTAACAAAGGTGTCAATTGTAATATCTCTTATCATTAATAGAAGTGATGAAGAGAAGTGTCAGCGATATATTGATGAATTAGACGCTTTGTCAAGATGGAATTTTGGAGACCGAAATGGGAATATATCCGAAGAAGAAAAGCGTGTGAACGAGAGAATCAAACAAAAAATGGGAGGTTGGACGCCTTTTAACTATTAATTTGGAGGATTAACGATGAAATCAAATGAAATTATGATTGGCGACTGGGTTGCATTTCGAGGACACCCGTACCAATACACAGCAAATGACATTGCCGCTATGGCTGAGTGTGAAGCTAAAAATATACCTACTGACACAACTGAGATTCCTTTGACAAAAGACATCTTGAAGAAGAATGGATTTGTTTCAACTCCATTTGATTCAAAATTGGTTGTTGCCAATGCAAATGACCATTATCAAGTGCGATGGGACGGATGCATGGTAATGGCAAGAAGGTTGGGTGGTGGCGAAATTTTTGTCAAATGTAAGTATGTCCACGAAATTCAGCATGTTATGAGATTATGTGGAATTGAAAAAGAAATAAAATTATAAGGAGCGAACCATGATGAAAAACAACTTATACAGAATGGCTGTCATGTTAGCAGCGTTAACAGCATCGTCAGGTATGTCGTCATCTCTAACCAGCGATGCGGATGAGGAATGCGATGAGATAACCTCGGTCTGTAGATACTTGAAATGCACGCCAGAGCAATTGTATGAGAAATGCAAGACAAATAAAAAGCTGTTATCACGTAGCGCAAATGCAATTCTGGAAAGAAAATTTGGTAATAAACAATAGCATAAAAAATTAATCATGAGTAAAAGTAAAATTAATTGGACGGAGCGAACATGGAACCCCGTCACCGGCTGCACAAAACATTCGGCAGGATGCCAACACTGCTATGCAGAGACTATGGCAAAACGTCTGCGAGGTATGGGGCAGGAGAAGTATAGAAACGGTTTCAAGCTAACCCTTCATCCGGAGGCTCTTGAAGAGCCGATGAAGGTGAAAGAACCGAGCATGTTCTTTGTATGTTCAATGGGAGACTTGTTCCACAAGGACGTTCCGTTTGAGTTCATTGACAAGGTGATGGATGTGATTAAGTCAACACCCCAACACACCTATCAGTTACTGACCAAGAGAACCTGCCGCATGTTCGAGTATTTTGCGGTTCATAGGAACTCGGATATTCCACAAAATGCATGGCTGGGAACAACGGTTGAAAACATTAGCAGTGTGAAAAGGATAGATTACTTGAAGGAGAAGAAAGCAAGTGTCAGGTTTTTGTCATGCGAACCGTTGCTGTCAGACCTTGGAAAGCTTGACCTGTACGACATTGATTGGGTTATTGTCGGAGGCGAAAGCGGAAGTCAAGCAAGGCCGATGAAAAAAGAATGGGTGCTCAACATCAAAAGGCAATGTGAAGAGCATGGTGTTCCGTTTTTCTTCAAGCAGTGGGGAACTTATGGAGAGGATGGTGTCAAACGCAACAAGAAGGCTAATGGGAACATGATTGATGGAAAGATATATCAGGAATGGCCGAAATGAGGTGAGAATGAAAAAGAGAATATGTGCTGAATGTAAGTATTGGGAAGTAGGTGAATTTTGGTCAACCGGTAGCGGTAAACATGGAGTACTCGTAGAAAGTAAAGGTTGGTGTATGTTCAAGAAAAAACGTAAGAGGTGGAACTACTGTGGTGCTTGTAAAGACTTCGACAAAAAGCCAAAATCAGCATTCATATATCAAGGAGGTGGTGGAAATAGCATCGAGCGTGACCTAACCAATATTGCGGAATTAATGAAGGAACTTGCAGAAGACAATATTAACCAGAATAAAAATATAAAGGAGTCTGAAAAAATGATTAAGGAATTTAAGACAAGAACCGGCGCCATCTATTGTGACACCGTAAAGAAGTTGGAATATTTGTATGTTGGTGACTATGGAAAGGAGAATAATATTAAGGCCGATTTTCTTGGCTTTGAGAAGGAAATCAACCAGGTGCAACACCATAATGTAGATTTGGCTGACAAGATGGTGGTGACGATTTCAACACAGAAAGGATGTCCGATGAATTGCATGTTCTGTGACTGTCCGAAGGTGGATTTTGGCGGCAACGCAAGCCGTGAGGAACTGGCTGAAGAAGTGAGCAATGCCATTGGCTTTAGCGGATGCACTTACACCAGACGCTTTAACTTGCATCTTGCACGCATGGGAGAGCCAGCCTTGAATGCGAAGAATGTGCTGGAGTTCCTGCGGTACGATTTGCGTGATATGGTGAATGACAAAATGGTGGCCGACACCATTCATCCCGTGTTTACCACTATGATGCCAAAGAGTCTCGGTATTAAAGGCATGGGGAAGATTCTTGATGAATTTTGCCGCATCAAGAATTATAACTATGACGGAGAGGCTGGATTGCAGTTGAGTATCAACAGCACGAATGCCAAACAGCGTGACGAATTGTTTCGTGGCCGTTCGATGAGTCTTGAGGCCATCAGTCATGTGTGTCGTATGCTGCCGATGCCGAAGGGGAGGAAATACACGCTGAATTTCCCGGTGACGGATAAGACGATACTTGACCCGAAGGAGCTGAGCCGCTTGTTTGACAAGGACAAGTTTATTGTAAAGATTACGCCTATCCATGAGACAAACGAGGCTACCGTCAACGGAATCAATACTCCGGAGGGTTACTACAAATATGACGTATATCGGCAGTTTGAGCAGCCGCTATTGGCAGAGGGCTGGCAGGTGATTGTCTTCATACCGTCAAAAGAAGAGGATGAGGACAGAATCACTTGTGGAAATGCTCTGCTGAGTATGAACATCAGAAGTAATGAATTATAATAAACAATGGAAAGAATGACAAATTTTGGAAAGAACTATATTGATGCCGATAAACTGAACGGATTAATGAAGGAAATCTGGGAGACAGCAAAGGCTCACGGATGGCATGATGAATCGCTATCACCAGAGCACTATCTGGGGCTTATAATGACAGAAGTGGCAGAAGCTGTTGAGGCTGATCGTAATGGCAAACGAGCAAAGACCGACCTTATGGCTGATGTAATGAAGATACAAGGAGAAAGCGAGATTGGGCCAAGTCCTGAATGGTATGAGAACTGGTTCAAAATCTACTACTGCGAATATGTCAAAGGAAGCATAGAAGAAGAGTTTGCCGACATAGTAATTCGCATCCTTGATATGACAAACGAGCTTCACGGTGACAAGATGAAATGGGTTGCGTGCTATGGATTCGGAGAACATTTTAGAGATAATAGAACGTTTGTTGAGAATGCTTGGGTATTCGTGAAGGAATGGCTCAATTACGGCAGAATGAATATTACAGATGCAATTTCATTCATGTATGCATGGGCTGACAACTTGGGTATGGACCTTGATGCGCATATCAGATGGAAAATGAAGTACAATGAAATGCGACCATACAAGCATGGAGGAAAACGGTACTAATAAACAACATTAAAGCATTATGAAAGAAACAAAAATCGACATTATCAAAGTGAAAGACTGTCCCGTCAGCCGTTATGAGAACTGTCTGCAATGCCCTCATCTCATCCGCATTGCCAATCAGGACACCACCATTGCACCATACAACACCATCAGTATTGTGTGCGCAAAGATTAACGAAAAGAAGTAGTGATATGAAATATTTGCATGATACGCCTGAATCGAAGGCAGAAAGAGCTGAAAATCCGTCATCAGGGGCTTGTGGAATTTGTGGAAGGCCATGGGTGTACGTCCGTACGCATGACATATCCATAGGAGAGGGCATGGGCTGTTTTGCCCAGTGTGAGGAATGCTGGCAGACGGCGGATGCCAAAGACATTATTGAGAGCAACTCAAACCTGTATGATGACTGGATAGAGCAAGGAAGTTCTCTTGAGGAAATAGGTTTCACAAAGAAACACCTGAAGTTATGCGTCATCCATGCATTAAACGAAAGACATTGTAATCAATTAATAAAAAGACTATGAGTAGAATAATTAAATTCAGAGGTAAAAGACGCTCAGATGATGAGTGGGTGTATGGACAATATGCGGAAGCGAACAGAGGGTGGAGAATAAATGGAAAGTATCGTCAGCCGCATAAATCATGGATTATATGCAGAGCATTATCAAACGGCGGTTATTTCAATTTGATGGAAAGATACGCCGTAAAAGATGATACTGTATGTCAGTTTACAGGGCTTTATGACAAGAATGGAAAGGAGATTTATGAGGGTGACATCCTACGCGCTCCGGAAACGGTCTTCAATAAAGAAATGGACGTAATAGTGGAATTTGAGGATGGATATTTTATGGCAAGACTCATTGCGGGGCATTGGAGGGTTGGCATTAAGAGATTCATAGAAGGTTATAGTGGACATAAAGGACTTAATGTCCTTGAGGTAGTCGGCAATAAGTATGACAACCCGGAACTTCTAAAATAAATGCCAATCTGTTTGTATTACAAACATTTTTTGTATTTTTGCCCAAAAAACAAACCATGAATAACAGTATCAATATCAAAACATCATTGTTGGAGCCCAACAGAGGCCAGGTTCCTGGGGTGAAACAGAACCCCAGGAAATGGTCTTCTGATGAGGTTGACGTCTTGTGCAGGTCCATAGAGGAGACCCCGGAGCTGATGAGCTGCAGGCCGCTGCTGGTCGTGGCGAACAAGAAGAAATATGCCGTTTTAGGCGGAAATATGCGTCTGGAGGCTGTCAAGCGACTCAAGTGGAAGAATGTGCCTTGTTTCGTCCTTGAAGGGCTCACGGCGGAGGAAATGAATGAAATAGTGCTGAAAGACAATTCCTCCTTCGGCCAGTGGGACACAGATGAGCTGGCCAACAAATGGGATGACCTTCCATTGAGTGAATGGGGCGTGAGGGTGTCAGGAGTGGAGGCGTCTGGCGACGGGCATTCAAACAAGGGCGAGATTGACACCGACGGATGGTCTGAGGACATGACGTTAAGGCTCAAGTTCAACAAACAGGACATGGAGTTCATCAAAGGGTATTTTGCGGACAAGGATCCGCGTGTGGAAATATTAAGACTTGTAGGCTATGGAGAATAATATAGAGATCGTACAGCTGCCGGTTGATGCGATAGACACCAACAATGGGCAGATAGAGGGATTGGACACCAATCCGAGAAGCTGGACTTTCAATGATGTGGAGAATCTTGCAAAGTCCATCGAGCAGACACCGGCCCTGCTTGAGAAAAGGGGACTGATAGTCTTTCCCCACAATGGGAGGTATGTGGCCATTGGAGGCAACATGCGTCTGGTGGCGCTGAGGATGCTGAAAAGGGAGACGGCACCGTGCATTGTCCTTCCGGAAGACACGACGATAGAGAAACTGAAGGAGATAGCAATCAAGGACAACGGCTCTTTCGGAACATGGGATGAGCAGCTTCTTCTTGAGGATTGGGACGGCACGCCTTTTGACGAATGGGGAATCAATGTCTTCTTCGATGAGGGGGAGAATGAGGAAAAGTCGGACAAAAGACCGAAAAATGATGACCGTGACGGTTTCGAGGTGAAATTCGAGGCAAAGGAGTTTGATTTTGTCAACCGTCGTCTCCATGAGATAAACGAGGCTGACCCAGGGCAGGCTTTGTTGTCTCTCATCAGGGATGATCAGGAGGAAGGGGAGGATGAGTGATGGAACATCGTTTTCCCTATTTATGGAATATGGCCGACGGTTATCCGGCCAAGGGCATTGAGAATCACGGACACAAGGTGTTCGGCACGTTCATTTGTGGGGGGGGGTCCAGTATGGGATATAAGCTTGCAGGGTATCACCATCTGGGAGGTGTCGAGATTGACCAGAAGGTGGCGGACATCTATCGTCAGAACCACAATCCGGAGTATCTGTATGTGGAAGACTTGAGGCTGTTCAACAACCACAAGACCCTTCCGGATGAATTATACCAGTTGGATTTGCTTGACGGCTCACCGCCGTGCTCCACTTTCTCCATGGCAGGCAGCAGGGAGGATGCATGGGGCAAAAAGAAGAAGTTCGCAGAAGGTCAGGAGCTGCAGACGCTCGATGACCTTGTCTTTGTGTATTGTCAGACGATAGACAAGCTGCAACCCAAGACTTTCATCCTTGAGAATGTCAAGGGGTTGGCATTGGGCAATGCAAAGTCATACCTCAAGAGGCTTGTCGGGAAACTGAATGAGTCTGGGTATGATATCCAGGTGTTCATCCTCAATTCAGCGACCATGGGTGTTCCGCAGAGACGCGAGAGGGTCTTTATCGTTGGGAGGAGGCGGGATTTGGGACTTCCAAAGATTGTATTGTCGTTTAATGAGAAGCCTATTCTGTTCAAGGAGGTGATAGACAAGACTGATATACACTCTGACCTTTCAGAGCTTGAAAGGTTTCTGTTTGACAACAGAATACCGTCTGACCGCTCCCTTGGAGACACGAGTCATAGGGCAAGAAACAAGTACAGCAGCTACACAAGGAGTTGGCACCATAGCAATGAGGTGTGTTCGACATTGACAACGCATGACGGCATCTTGTATGATTTTCCGAGACACCTTAATGAACGTGAGATTAAGTTATGCAGTACTTTCCCATTGGACTACAAGGTGCAGTCAAGGGAGAGGATGCAGTGGCTGGCGGGGATGAGTGTTCCACCGGTCATGATAGCGCAAATCAGTTACCAAATATATCAGCAATGGCTAAAGAGAATATAAAGCACAAAGGGTCTGAAAACCTTATCCCATTCGACAAAAGAAGTGAGGAGGAACAGAGAGAAATGAGGGTCAAGGGAGGAAAAGCATCAGGAAGGAAGAGACGCGAGAAGAGGGCGTTCAAGGAACTGCTTGAAATTGCGTTCTCAACCACGATTACCAACAAGCAGACAGGAGAGCAGGCAACAAGAAAGGAGGTATCCGCTATCCGTCTCGTTGAGAAATGTGTTAATGGCGACTTGAAAGCAATGAAGTTGGCTGCTGAGTTGATGGGAGAGAAAGTCCAGAAGATGGAGATCCAGGGTAAGGATGGCAAGGATCTGTTTTCCAAACTTTCAGAAGATGAGCTGCGCAGTCAGATTGAGGAACTTGACAGAAAATTAAGCTGATGTCGAGTAGGCAGGATTTAGTGAAGGCTATCAGGCTCAAGAAGGAGTTGCTGAAAATTGAATCGAGGAAGGATCTTTTTCGGTTCACCATGTCAACTATGCCCTCATTTAGACCTGCCGGATTCCACAGGCGCTATTATGATGTCCTGACAAAATTTGCACATGGAGAGATAAAGAAACTAATGGTCTTCATGCCGCCACAGCATGGTAAGTCGGAAGGTTCTACACGTAGGCTTCCGGCTTTTGTGTTAGGACAGCAGCCGGACGCGAGGATTGCCATCGTTTCCTATTCTGCATCCAAGGCCAGAAAGTTCAACAGGGAGATTCAACGTATCATGGACACGGAGGAATATCATGAGATATTCCCTGATACGGCATTATACGGCAGCAAATACGATAATGGCAAAGAGCAGTACATCAGGACTGCTGATGAGTTTGAGATAGTGGGACACAGGGGCAGTCTCAAGACGGTTGGCGTTGGTGGTCCTTTGACTGGTGATCCGGTTGACATCCTCATCATGGATGATATTTACAAGGATGCAAAGTCAGCATGGTCTCAAACCGTGAGGGACAGTATATCTGATTGGTATGATACGGTGGCGGAGACACGTCTTCACAACGACAGCCAACAGCTGATGGTGTTCACAAGATGGCATGAGGATGACCTTGCTGGCAGGCTCATTGAGAAGCAGGGTATTTATGATGAGGATGAGAATCCTGACGGATGGGTGATAGTCACATACAGGGCAATCAAGGAAGGCGGCCCAACGGAATACGACCCGAGAGAGGATGGAGAGCCGTTGTGGCCGGAGCGTCATTCTCTTCATAAGCTTGAACAGGTGCGCAACAGGGCTCCAAGGACATTCGAGGCGTTGTACCAGCAGAGACCGACTGCCGTTGGCGGTAACATCATCAAGAGGGATTGGTTCATGCACATCAGCATATATGAGTTCAATAGGATATATCATAATGAGCCGGTTGTCTTCTTCATGGACACCGCATATACCAAGGATAAGGCCAATGATCCGACTGGCATCATAGCGACATGCAAGATAGGGAATGACATGTACATCACTCATGCGGAGAAGGTGTTGATGAAATTCCCGGATTTAATCAGGCATATTCCGCCTTATGTCAAGGCACACGGATATTCAAGGAAGAGCATGATAAGAATCGAGCCGAAAGCGAATGGCATTTCAGTTATAGATGAATTGAAGGACAAGACGGGGTTGAATGTGACACGGACACCAAGCCCGAAAGACGACAAGGAGACAAGGCTTAATGTCGCGTCGCCATCCGTAGAGAGCGGGCGTGTAATTCTTGTTGATGGGCCATGGAATGAGGCGTTCATAGATGAGGTTTGCGGTTTCCCGTCCAAGCCGCATGATGAGTATGTGGACCTCTTGGGATATGCGGTTGATTATCATCTTGACAATCCATTCAAGCCGATAGACAAGGCCAAAGTCCACGATGCGGCCTATTAACATTGGCATTTTCAAATAAATTTGTTTGCATTACAAACATATTTGAATTAAAATTTGTAATTTTGTCGCGCAATATTGCACCATGACAACAAAATTTAATTCAAAATGGAACTAAAATTCAAAGAGGCCGATGATGGGTACCGCGCAACATTCATCACCGGCGGTCGTTGTGGACTGCTCCTGAACAGGGAAAGGGAAGGGGTGGTTTACTTCAATTATTCGGATGGGGACGGTGAGCCCGTCCCCATACCCTATGCGGACAGGCGCAAGGACATATATATACCGTTCAACTTGCCGAGCGGTGTATGGGTTACTGTCGTGTCAAAGACGCCTGTGCTGTATGCTGCTGTGAGCGGGGATGCAGAGGTAGTCCCAGACGTTGACCCTACTCAAAGACATTACCCTAATGCCGTGCAAGATTACGATGGTAACTGGTACGACGCTGTAATACTGGGAGACCAGGTATGGATGGCTGAGAGTTTGAGAACGAAACACAGTCCGAGCGGCGATGTGTTGTCGTTTGATTACCCGAACAACGACTCTTCTAATAAGAATGTTTATGGGCTGCTGTATGATTGGGAAACTATGATGAATGGCGAGCAGGCATCGTCATTAAACCCCAGTGGCGTTGTTGGTATTGGACCGAACGGCTGGCATATTCCAAGTAGGGATGAGTGGTCTCAATTGATGGATTATGTTGGGAGTGACAGTCGTTTCTATCTCAACAATAATAATACTTATATCGCTAAAGCTCTTGCTTCCAAGACAGGATGGAAATATTCAGGTGTGGATTACACACCCGGAAAAAATTATTCGGACAACAATGCAACAGGTTTTAATGCAATGCCATCCGGATTGACACAGGGCAACTTTGGGTACTTCTCAACATATTGGAGTGCTACATTGCCGGTTCCTGGTCAAATTTATAGAACATCGTTCTGGATCCGGTATCAAGATGCTACTGTTAGTGCAGATATGCAATCAGAAAAAGTTGCAACATATTCTGTACGCTGTATCTGTGACAAAACTCCTGACGCTTTTGCAAAGTGGTATGTAAAAACATATAAAACAACCAATCATCAAGTAGAAAACAAATATGCAGAATAATCTTAACTTTTCGATTAATGCCGCTGGCCGTTACGAGGCTTCATTCACATCGAGCGGCACATTGACCGTTATTCAGGTCAACAGGGACCAAGAGGCTCCCTTGTATGTGGAAGTAAGTGCTGACAATGGTGTTCATAGGTCAGTGTTGGAATCACCACGGAATGACAAAAACCTCTTCATGGTGCTTAATGTGCCGGAAGGAGTTAAGGTATATGTCACATCGCTTGTTTATGTGTCGTATGCAAGCTATAACCAGTCCGAATTGGTGTATTACACCAAGGATGAGGTGGACAATAAAATTGCCCAGCTGTTTGTGCTTGAGCCGGAATATGTGGACACGCTTCCGACTGCTTCTGCCGACACCATGAAGAAGATGTATTTTGTTCCCAAGACGGATACGGAGGAAAACAATGCAAGCGATGAGTATATGACGTTCCGAAGCGGCGCTGGTACCGAACTTGATCCGTACACCTATAGATGGGAGAAAGTTGGAGACACCAATTCCCAGGCGCAGGCGGACTGGAATCAGACTAATACGTCAGCACCAGACTATATCAAAAACAAACCGACCATTCCAACTGTACCTACACACCGCACGATTAATGGAGAGCAGATTACAGATTCTTCGTTGGGTGACATCAATATTCATGACGGCTTTTACTTTCCTAATGCTGTACAAGATTATGATGGAAACTGGTATGGTGCTGTTGTAATTGGCGAGCAAGTTTGGCTTGGTGAGAATTTAAGAACAACACATACTCCAGATGGGACACCTATAACTGAATCTTCTGGATATAATCATGCTAACAATGACTCTGATAACGATTTGAAATATGGTTTACTATATTCAATCAATATAGTGTTAAATGGGGAAGGCTTTGACGATTCTATTCCAAGTTCTGTTCAAGGGATTTCACCTAATGGGTGGCACATCCCAAGTGTTGCAGAAACAGATAAATTAATTACATATTTATCCAAACAACATAGATTTAATTTATGGATTCAAGATAGTAACAAACATATAGCAAAATCTATGGTTTCTACGTACGGTTGGAGTACAACATCGGCGTGGTATTGTCCTGGAAATGATTTGAGTTCTAATAATGCTTCGGGTTTGAATATACCGCCATCTGGTTCAGACGGAAGCACTCTTTTTAATAAAATAGCAATTATATTAACATCATCAACTCCTATTAGTGGTTATCAAAGTGAAGTTGTCAATATAGGTTATGGTCAATCTTATGTCAACACTGGTGGTAGTGCTTGGGGGGCGTTTGGTTCTGTCCGTTGTGTATCAGACCTTACTCCTATTCAATTCAGAGATTGGTATATCAGACAGTATGGCAGCTTGCAGCATACACTTGCCGAAACCAATGTTCAGAGCGATTGGAACCAGAGCGACAGCAATGCTGATGACTTTATCAAGAATAAGCCCACATTGGGAACTGCCGCTGAATTGAATGTGCCGGCAAGCGGTAACGCAAGCGGATCTGAGGTGGTCAAAGGCAATGACTCACGTCTGACCGATGCACGTAATGCGGCCGATGTTTACCAATGGGCAAAGGCAGCGACAAAGCCGTCATATACTGCACAGGAGGTCGGTGCCGTTCCGGTAACCGAAAAGGGAGCCGCAGGAGGTGTTGCGGAACTTGACAACAATGGTATGGTTCCAAGCTCACAGTTGCCTTCTTATGTCGATGATATTGTCAATGGCTATCTTTATGATGGAACGTTTTATAAAGATTCTGCCCACACCACTGCGATTACACCAGAAGATGACAAGATATATGTTGACTTAACAACCAACAAAAGTTATCGTTGGAGTGGCGTTACTTATGTGGAAGTGTCGGAAAGCCTTGCTCTTGGCGAGACTTCTTCAACTGCTTATGCGGGTAACAAAGGCAAAGCCAATGCGGATGCGATAGCAAACCTCATTGAAGGATTGTTGAATGGCACATTTGTTCCGATGCTCGCTGGCGACCTTACACCGAAGCTGAATGAGATTCAGCAGGTCGAAGGTGAAATCGCAATCAGACCGACTGGAGGCGATAATGATGTCAAGAGTGGGGATGCTGTTCTGTATGTCATCAAGGGTGCGTTAGACGCTCTCTTGAATCCTTTCAACGGTGACACCTTGGTATGTACCGGTGAGAACCTTATCAATCCGCAGGCGGCAACTAACGGTGTTATATCAGACAACAAGATAGCGTCAGGCAGCAACCTGATTGTCAAGTTCCCGGTTGCAAACGGTATATGGGGCGCATACGGAACAACGCAGGCCAATAATGGGTATATCATCAAGGGTGCCAGCCCGGTGGCTGTCCGTCAGTATGCACATGGCGCTGCACCTGTCGTTGGTGACACATTGGCCACCGTCAGTACCCATGTTGAGGAAGGCAAGACCTATTATCTGCCATCTGCGGGATGGTTGGTGGTTGAGTTTGCGGAAGGAACTGACTTGACCAATGTCAGCTGTCATTTGGCATGGAGCAATAGCCATGATGACAATGTGGCTGTGTATTCTGTCGGCACCACCAGCATTGCGGATGCAAAGAACTGGATCCATGCATGGGGTATGGCTGCATTGTCCAATAAGGAAAGATACATCGCTGATGAGATTGCCATCAACGGCAATATCACCACTTGTTACCGCAGAACAAACAGGATGGTGTTAAGTGATGGCGTCTGGTCTGTCACATCAACCACCTCGCAGGGTGATGGAGAAAGCGACCCTATCACCACTTACACATATAAATGTGAGGTCAGTGATATGCTGGAGAATGGTTTGTGGGCATGTCTCAGTCCTCTTGTGCAGGTGGAGGGAAAAACCATTGTTGTGGTTTCGACAAGCATCACCACCACCGCTGATTTGGTTGAGGCCCTGAATGGCTATCTGTTGTATTACGAGCTGGCGACGGTGGCCACATCAACGTCATACACGGTGAGCGGGGCATTGACCGTGAATGACTACGGCCTTGAGTATTTCACCGAAAGCGGATCCATCACCGGTGTTGCGGCACAGGTTGTCATTGGCTATCACCAGAATGTGAAAGACCAGTTGCTGAACAACGTGTCGTATGTCAAGCAGTTGGCGGAAGTGGTTGCCGCTGCGCTGTGTCAGCAGGATGCGAGATTGAAGGCCATAGAGCAGCAGCTTGGAGGCGAAGGGGCCCTGACATTGAAGTTCCTGAAGGTGACAAGACAAGCAAGCCTGCCGGCATAATTGAAGTATTAACCATAAAACAAAATAACCATGATTAACATCAATAAATTCAATAGTTATGAGGATTATTTGAAATCCGTCTTGCTGTCTGGGGAGTCGTCTGTCTCCCTTGTCGGTAACATAGTCAAATATGATCCTAAGAACCTGATTCTCCATCGTGGACAGCCGTTGGATAATGAGGTGTGTCTCGTGTTCAAGGACACGTATGACAGCAATCTCGTGTTTGTCCCGTTCCACACGTATGACTCTTCGACCTTTGACAGCCAGAGGTACGAGAAAAAGGACTGGGTGAGGTTCACCCGTTCGGAAGGTCATGAGGTTCTGATCCACAAGACCGCCGTTGGCAGCGCACAGTGGGCCACATCCAACAAATACAGATTACACTGCGACCTGACTGCAAGCGGCGGTTTCGGTTATGCAGTGACAATCAATGATTCGGTAAAGACCGGAACCGTAACATGGGAGGCCGGTGAGACATTGGCGCAGGTGGCGGCCAAAATCACTGGCACCAACAGTTATTTCACGGTGACAACAGTGGCGGGAGAGGAGTTTATCCGCATATCATGTAGCAGCTACAACAACACGACATTCACATTGAGCAATGTCACAGGGGCTACCATCGATGACTTGTCGCTGTATTGTCGCATTGGAGGTGTGCAGCAGGCTGAGTCTCACAGGTCCTGGCAGGCTCAGGACGTGAATACCTTGTTCCCTAATCAGGGATTCCTGCCGGCCAACACCGTGCAATATGCGCAGAATGGTATAGATTTGTCATACAGATGCATTTGCAATTTGCCGAGAGCGAAGGAGTATTACCGCATCAGCGGTACAGGTCACGGTGGAGTCGACACATATCTTGCCGAGAGTTCGAAAACGGCGAGAATGAGCAAAATCGGATTTGCTTCTTGCAATGGAAGTGGAGTGGCTGAGCAGCAGGCTTTGTTTGATAAGTACCATGGAAGCTGGGACGCTTACATGGAGGCAAGCAAGATTCAAATCAACGACAAGCACACGAACGGCGTTGAATACAAGAGTTATTCCAATGGTGACACCCAATCGGATTTCTTGTGCAGCGTGACCACAATGACATTCGATGGATCCTATATCCCGGTGTACACATCGGCGTCGATGACAAGAGCTCTGGCGGATGTTGACTTCGGTGGCGGCAATATGCCAACTAACCATGAGATTGCCGTGTTCATGGATGCCACTGTGATGGCACAAATCAATGCGGCATTCACTACGATAGGAGGCGCAAATCTTCTGTCCAATTCTGCTTATTATTGGTCAGTCGCCCAGTACTACTCCTACACTGCCTGGGTCTTCGGCGGGACGATTGGCTGCTGGGACGGCAACTACAAGGTCGGCGCTCTCGGCTGTCGCTCCCTCGCTTATGTATAATTATTTGAAAATTTTAATTTCCGCCCGCCTTTATTCAGAAAAAGGCGGGCTTCTGACCATGAAAAACAGCAAATGTTATGCCCAAGAAGAAAAAGCCGATAACTGATCTGGAGATTGCAAGACTTGTCATTAAGTTTGACAGTGAGGTTCACAAGATATTCAAGAATTTGCCGAAGTGCTATGATTACAGTGTAAAACAACAGACAACGGAAAGTCTTGGATTCATGAAGAGGATGCTTGGTAAGTCCATCAAACTGATTCCATTTGACAGTGACACATGGAGAATCAAGCGTGATTGGTTGAATGATGCCTATTCGGAGATTGGTTTGTTGACATTCAATCTTTGTGAGCTGAATGATGATGGAGTCTTGAGCAACAAGACAAAATCGTATCTTGACATAAAACTTGCTGAAATAGAATTGAACTTCCTGAGCCTGCTGAACACGTTTAACAATAAGGTAAATGGGTCTGACGGTGGCGGGTGCGCCCGCGCCGCTGAATCCGATGTTATAAGGACGTGTGACTACGATTGAAGAGGAGGTCTTAATGCGTAGTCATCTACACACACACGAGCCAAAGTCAGTCGCCCAGTACAACTCCAACAATGCCTGGATCTTCAACGGGACGAATGGATGCTTGAACAACAACAACAAGATCAACGCTAACGGCTGTCGCTCCCTCGATTATAACTTGTCGGACTACAGCAGGCAGGGAAAGTTCATTAAGTTTCATGCTGAGATGCACGAGGCATGGGTAATATGTAGGAAAACCAAGCGGGACAGCCATGCGCAGCTTGAGTTTGAATACAATCTCATCGGAAGGGTATATCTGTCGCTATTGGTATGGCTGATGGAGTATGTTCCTGAGAAATCAATCGGCTTCATCATTGACATTCCGCGTGTAAGAGAGGTTATCGCCGCCTTTTTTGGTGACCGAGTTGTCCAAACCTGGTATAACGAGCGTCTGAAACCATACCTTGAATCGGACTGGCTGGATGATGACAGTTATTCATGCAGGAAAGGAAAGGGCGCATTAGCGGCCGCTTTGGAGCTCAAGGATAAGATAGAACGTGTGAGCAATGGCTTCATCTATGATAACGTATGGCTCGTGAAACGTGATTTCAGAGCCTTCTTCATGAGTGTTGACACGGAATTGCTTGAGAACCTGATGGTGGATTTCATCATGGAGCATTTCGGGATGGATGAGGATGAGAGAAACAGGCTGATATGGCTCACACGGATTATATACCGCTCTTTGCCTCAAGAGAGGATGATAAAGAAATCCCATCCGCTTGCATGGCTCAAACTGGAGTCAAGGAAATCCATGATTGGAAAGATTATCGGATTGCCAATAGGTAATGTGACCAGTCAGACGGCTGCAAACTTCATCACCACATTGTATTTGCGCAAGCTCAGGGAGAAAGGATATGAGTTTGTGCATTATACCGATGACACTGTAATCATTGTGAGAGACCTTGAGCAATGGAAACGTGATGAGAAGGAGATAGAGGAATATATCTCAAGTGTCATGCATCTTGAATGGCATAAGCATAAAAAATATTGCCAGCACTACAGCAAGGGAGTTGAGTTCTTAGGACTGAAAATCAGATTTGACAGACTGCTTCCGTCGGATAGGATAGCGCATAACTTCATCTGGAAGACAAAATGCGCTGTGAGACGTGCGGAACAGAGTGACAAGCAGATGCTGATGATGACAGAGGACTTCCAGTGCGTGTTCAACTCCTATTGCGGCCTGTTGAAATGGAGTAACAGTAACAGGCTGAAAGGACGTGTGTTTGAAATCCTAAAGGATTCAAAGCTGTCCAGAATATACGATATACACGGCATTGATAAAATCACCATCAAAAAGAACAGGACGCGGATGGCCTACTATATGCGCCTGAACCGTAAAAGAAAGAGAAAAACAGCATACAATGAACATATTTGACAGACAGCACAACAAGAGCATGGGAGAGTGCGCCAAGCGCGTGGAGGAGATTATTGCGGCCTATGAGAAGAAGATTATGGGCATCATCACCAGATCGGGCATCAATCTGGAGGAAGGTTTCAAGTTCTCTGACCACCCTGCGTTGAAGCGGGAATGTGACAAGCTGATTAAGGAACTGGCCAATAATATCCGAATCACGATTGAGAAGGCCGAAAAAACCGAGTGGGAGAGGTCCAATGACAAAAATGATAAACTTGTTAGCGAGGTTATTAAAAGTGTGTCAGCGGCAAAGAATATGGGCTACATGCAGAGGAATCTTGATGCAATGGAAGCCTTCATGGGGAGGAAGATAGCCGGAATGAACCTGTCGCAGAGGGTGTGGAATATCACCAAGCAATTCCGTGGCCAGATGGAGGCGGCTGTTGACATCGCCTTGCAAGACCACAGGACAGCGGATGAGTTGAGCAGGGATGTACGACAATACCTGCGGTACCCGGACAAGTTGTTCAGGAGGGTGAGGGATGAGAAAGGGGTGCTGCATCTGTCAAAGGCGGCCAAGGCCTTCCATCCAGGTAGGGGCGTGTACAGGTCTTCATACATGAATGCCAGGAGACTGGCGGCCACTGAAATCAACATGGCGTACCGTACATCGGATGACACCCGCAGGCAGCAGCTTGATTTTGTGGTGGGGATAGAGGTTCATTTGAGCAATAACCACAACTGCAAGGGAATCCCGGAGGGAGAGTTCAGGGATATATGTGACAAGCTGCAGGGCAAATATCCCAAGACGTTCAAATTCGTGGGCTGGCACCCGCATTGCAGATGCTATGCCACGTCCATACTGAAAACAAGGGAAGAGGTGATGGAGGATATCGAGAGGAGGAAGAAAGGGCTGAAACCAGTTAAAAGTGTGAATGAGGTGAAGGATGTGCCGGATGGGTTCAAGGAATGGGTGGACCAGAACCAGGAACGCATCGCCAAAGCGAACTCATTGCCGTATTTCCTCAGTGACAATGGCCAGATTGTAGACGGGCAGTGGGTGATGAATGAGATGGCCCCTGAACCGTCATTGCTTGACAATGCGCAACAAAGACATTCAATGAGGACTCCCGAGCAGATTAAGGACATAAAGGAAAGGTGGAAGAAGAGGAATGAGGTTATCAAAGGGTATGAGATGACAAAGAAGAGGGCTGGAAATATCCTCAATATGGAAAAGGAATGGAGCGAGGTAAGCTTTGAGCAGCTGAGAAAGGCGATGGGTGTCGTGTCTGACAAGAGTGTTTATCGGGCTTCTGATTATGCCGAGTTGAAGAAGATGTTACAAGACACCATTCAGAAGATAAAACAGCAGCAGACGGCTGAAAAGGCGCTTTCTGATGTAATCCCGGATGTTCACAAGTGGCACAAGCAGTTTACGCTGGATGAGTTGCAAGAAGCAAAAAGCAAAATAAGCGGCAAATTGGCACAATGGACGCAAAACAACGATTCGATGTTTTCATTGACAGAAATGAAAAAGCGTCTTGAGTATGAAGTAGGGTGGATGGAAAGGAAAGGTAAAAAATACAATACGTGGGAAATTGCAAGGGATGTATATGCGAATCGTTTAAAATTGGTTGAGCATCGTATAGAAATGCTTAATGTGAAACAAGGTATTGAAAACGATATATCACTTATCAATAGCTCAAGAAGCAAAGTAGGAAAGCGGATTACGGCTGAATTTGACAGTCTTTTCAAAAATGATTTGACCAATATTCAAGCATTAAGAGAAAAGGCAGCTGAAATAAAGACAAAATCAAAACAAATAGAACTTCAAAGGAATAGAGCAGCGGGTAGTAGTGGACAATCTTCTTATGCGCCTCAATACAATCCAAAGTCTGATGCAGAGACAAAGAATGATTTTCTTGCATATATGAGGTCGATAGGTAAAAATATACATGAGAGCACCGTTGTTATTGACAAAGGATTTGTTCATTTACAGGGAAGACAGCACCAATATATTTATGAAGGCAATTCCATAGAGACAATGGCAGAACACAAACAACTATGGAATCATATAGCGGTAAGCAGATGGGGAAGGGCAGGTTATATTCAAACCGGAAACAGTTGGAAAATAAATTCGGATTTTAGAAAGACCGGAGTTGTTGGAAAAATAGACTCAGTTGCTGAATCAAGACTTGAGGCAAATGGAATGACTAAAGATGACTTGAAAACAGTGAAACTTCTTGATAAGAAAATAGGAGAATTTTCATTGCCAATACCTCTTGTTGTTACAAGATATGTCAGAGCGTCAGCTTTGGATAACATTTTCGGAACTTCTTTCTCAAATCATAACATTAGATCACTTCAAAATGATATTGGTGCATTAAACAAAGGCAGACAATTGTCATCTGATTGTGCATTTACTTCTGCTTCAACGAATGAGCTTCAAAATGTTTTTTATAACCAATTTGATGTAAAATTAATGCTTGAGGTTCCACCAAAAACACCAATGTATTTTTCTGATAATTATGCTGAAAGTGAAATTGTGTTATCAAGAGGTACAAAACTTGAATATGTATCCTCTTCTATTGGGAAAACAGGAGGCTACACACATCTTATAATTAGATGTCGTGTTGTTCAGTAGTATTACTGTTTTTTCTTTATATAAAATTCACATTTGCCTGTGTTTATGGCATTATTAACATCTACGACATTTTCAAAAACATCACACTCACTTCCCTGTAAAGGTAATTTGTTGAGGCAATCGTGGCATATACGTCTGTCAGGCCATTTCATGTATGGATCGTCATGGAGGGAAGTGAATAAAGGGTCCTTGTTGCCGGAAAAATGAGTTTTATTGTTTTTTGGAAATCTTCTTTTGAAATCAACAATGACACGAATCATCTCAGAAGGAAGGTAGCTCATTGCTGTATCCTCTATTTCTTTCGGTATGTCATAGTATGCACCTGCCAAAGATCCCACAATAGCTCCTATTGTGTCTGAATCTCCACCGTATGATATTGCTTTTCTTATCGCATCTTCAAAATTGTTTGAATTTGAGAAGATATGCATCGAAAGAGGGACACATCCTTGACAAGTTGAATCCCATTGTCCTTTTTTAGGGATACGTTTCAAGTAATCATCACCATAATATAACTTGCAAATATTTTCAACGCCTTCTTTGCTGTTTTCCCATATTTTATTTGCAAGACCAAATATTGAAATGGCTATTGATTGGGCACCTTTGATTCCCTCTTCGTGAGAATGGCTGCATTCTGCTGATTTCTTGGCCTCTTCCATAATCTTGACGCTGTTGTCAAATGCAAATCCAATTGGGGATACTCTCATAGCCGAACCATTTCCGTAGCTATTGTACGGCTGAGGGTTGTCTGACATTATCCAGTTTCTGAAAGAAAATCCGTAGATAACTTGTCTCCCATTGTATTTTCTGCACCATTTTATCAGGCTCTCCTTGTAGGGTATCCCATGTAATATTGCATCGGCTATGGCAATTGTCGTTATTGTGTCGTCAGTGTATGAACAGCCATCACCAAATAGTTCGAAATCCATGGAACGGTGGTTGTTGAACTCAAATCTTGAGCCCACAATGTCTCCTATTATAGCGCCTATCATATTGTGTAAATTTTTGAACGCAAAAATATCAAAAAAAATAATACGAAAATCAGATTTTGAAATTTTTTTGTTTGCAATATAAACATATTAAAATTTATTTGTATTTTTGCACCCGAAACAAAATATTACTTTTTAACCATAAAATCATGGAAAGAATACTTGAAAAACTCCGCGCCAAGTTTGCGGGAGTGAGTGACAAAATCCTGGAGAAGATTGCGAAGAAAATCGCAGAGAAGGCCAAAACCGACGAAGAGATTGACTCAGAGGTAGAGGCTGTTACAATTTCCCAGTTGCTTGAGGTGTACGGCGACAGCAGGGCAACGGACGCCACCAAGACGGCAGTGTTGAACTACGAGAGAAAGTACAATCTCAAGGACGGCGAAAAGCAAGGGAACAAGTCTCAACAGCAGCAACAGGAACAACAACAGGTTATTGATCCAGACGTGCCCCAATGGGGTGCCAAGCTTGTGGAGACCGTCTTACTGCTTGCCGGCAAGGTAGATAAACTCACGAGTGACAAATTGGTCAGCGGGAGAAAGCAGCAACTTAACGAGAAAATCAAGGACCTTCCTGAATCACTTAGAAAGGTTTATGACCGTGTCGCACTCGACTCAATGGAGGATGACGCGTTCACCACTTTCTTGCAAGAGGTGGAAACCGAAGTAAAAGGGATCCAGAATGACGTGTCTGCGAAAGGGGCTGTGTTCGGAAAGCCGGCTGCCGGTGTGCGTCAGATGCAGAACGGCGGAGGAGGCGGAAAAGAGGCAACAGACCAGGAGATGAATGAAGTCTTCCAGCGTCTGGGGCTGTAAGTAACCATTTCTATTAATCATCAAAACAAAATTTTACCATGCCAGAAGCAAATTTGAACAAAGAAAGCATCCTTGTTGATGACGGTCTTGACAGCATTGTCATCATCAATGACTTGGGTGATATCCCTGGTGGAAGAACTCTGGATGTGTCGGGTGTGGCATCCGGCACAACCGTAATCAAAGCCGGCCATATCATCATTAAGGATGCGTCAGGCAACTACAAGCCCCTTGGTGTGACCGAAGGAGCTTACAATGCCCTCAGTACCGGCGAATCTTATGAAGGTGCCCTGAAGGCCTCTGTGCTTGTCAGCGATCCGAGAGCCGCCATCCTCACCATTGGTCAGGTCAATGCGGCCGCAAGCCCATATCCTGTCACCGACACCATCAAAGCCGGATTGCCGAGGATTCAATTCCTCTACTAATCCGGATGTGTTTATGCTAATGCATTAATCTTTTTAACCATCAAAACAAAATTTAACCATGATACAAACATTATTTCTGGAGTTCGTTGAGAAGTACTTCCGTAAATTTGTCGGCAAGATTACGGAGAAATTCAACGACAAGTCCAAGGAACCCGAGCTGCTCCACAAGACGATGCTCCGCGAGGAGTATTCGGCTGACATGACGTGGGAGGCAGAGGGCATCGACCACAATGTGATTGCCGCTGACGTGGTGTCTATGGATTCAACTCTCCCGTTGAAAAGACGTGACACCCTGAGACGTGCCGGTGGCAAACTGCCTAAAATCGGTATCAAGTTCAAACTGGGTGAGAAACAAATCAGCGACATCAATGTCATGATCGCCCGCGGTACCGAGGAATCCACCATCGCTGCCAAAATCTTCAATGACGTTGAGAAGAGTATCAAGGGTGTTGATGTCAGAACTGAAATCATGTTCCTGCAGGCCTTCTCCACCGGTTTCTGCCTTGTTGAAAGTGATGAGAATGACGGTACCGGCATTCGTGTCAACTACGGTTACAAGGAAGAGAACACCATGCACGCACTTGTCGCCGCATGGGGTGAGAGTACCGCAACGCCTATCGATGATATCCGTCAGCTGTTTGACAAGGCTGATGAGGATGGCAACAACATCGGTTACATCTTCCTCTCGAAGAAACGTTTGGACAACATTCGCAACAGTGACCAGGGTAAGACCCTTGTCGCAGGCTATCAGAACCAGCTGTACACGGATGTCGCCAACTTGAAGGTTCCGAGCAGAAAGACGATGCTGGAGGCCCTGAATGATGAGTTTGACGCAGTGTTCGAGGTTGTCGGCGCATCATACAAGATTCAAGGTGTTAACGGCAAATTCTCCTATGTCAAGCCGTTCGATGAGGACAACATCATTGCAACCCCGGACAAGGTTGTCGGACGTCTGGTCTATGGCACACTTGTCGAGGAGACCAAGCCTGTGGCTGGCGTTACATACCAGAAATCAGGCAGTCACATTCTGGTCAGCAAGTTCTCAAAGAATGAACCGTTCGCAGAGTTCACCACCGCCCAGGCAATCTGTCTGCCCGTCATTGACGGTGTGGAGGGAATCTACGTTCTGCATACCGACAGCACCGGCAGTTCATTGAGCTTGTCTCCAAGCACCATGAATTTTGCCGTGGGTGCGGGTTCCAAGACCGCGGACATCCACTATGACGGTTCTATGGGAGACCTGACGATCAGTTCCAACCAGACCTATGCAACCGCAACCCGCAAGGGTGGCAAGCTGACGGTCAAGATGACCGCTAACGCCAGCGGAAGCCAGAGAACGGCCACCATTACCGTTTCTGACGGAACCGAGTCTGCCACCATCTCCCTTACTCAGGCGGCATCCTAATCCATTAATCTTAAACCGGAGCGTATATGACCGCACGAGAGTCTTTGCAGGGTATTAATGCCTATCCTATTCCAAGTAGGACATTGACAACCATTATGACCAAAAGGGGAGTGTCGCCTTCTGCGGAGGCGACCTCCCAAATTCTTAATTCGTCCGCATTCAAGCTTGCTCATGCGGATGTGCTGTTCTGGCTGTCCGAGGCGCCAAACATCGCACAGGGCGGGCAGAATTACTCATTCAGCGATGAGCAGCGCAAGAAGTTCAGGGATGAGGCCATTGGCATCTATGAGGAAGAGGATGAAGGCTCTCTGCCAAAGACAAAGTACGGCTACAAAGGAGACAGGGTATGATTATTCAGAATGGCACAATAGAGGTTAAGAACAAGGTTCCCGGAGGCATTGACCCGAGAACCGGCTATGCCATCCCATCATCAGAGGCGCAATGGCTTGAGCCCGTTCCGTGCCAATGGCAGTTGACGGACTTCTCCTATCTCGAACGCACCAATGCAGGCGAGCATTACACAAAAGCCTCTTATAGCGTGCTCATAGAGCAGGTCTATGGGTTCGCACCGAGGCAGGTGAGGCTCAAGGACAGCAGCGGTGCCGTGCTGGGAGAGTTCTCTGTCATCAAGCAGGAGGAGCTTGACGCCGTTTGCCAGACCCGTATTTACATCTAAAAACAAATTGAGTATGCCTATCAAAATGACAACACCGATGAGCAGCGTGGTAAACGCCACCAGAGAGGCGATAAAGGAGTCGTTCAATGAAATCATTGACGTGCTCTTTTATGTCGGCGAGGAGGCTGTCAATGAGGCGAGGCTGGCCCACACATACAGGGACCAGACCGGCAACCTCACCGCCAGCATCGGTTATGTCGTTTTCGCCGACGGACAGCCTGTAAGAGTCGGTGACTTCAACACGGTCAGGGCGCCGAAAGGTGACGGAGGCCAAGGGAAAGAGACTGGCGAGGGATTCGCGCGTTCGCTTGCCAGCGAGTTTCCCACCGGCATTGCGCTAGTTGTCGTGGCTGGGATGAAGTACGCTTCATTCGTGGCCGACAAAGGCTATAACGTCATACAGAGCGCCGAGCTTGTGTCGGAGAAGCTGGCCGCTGACATGCTGTCCAAGCTTGGCATAGGGAAAGGAGGTCGGAAATGACAAAGACTGCAGAGATGGTTATTGATGACGTGTATCAGCTGTTAAAGGGTGATACGTCCAATGTCACTGATAACACCGACGAAGCCAATGAGGCCATATTCCGCATCAGCGGTGGTGTCTATAAGGATGAGTGCAGGCCTGTTGACAGTAAGAGTGAGGACATTATTGTGGCGTTCACCACGTCAACGGCTGGGCAGATCCAGGATGGCATCGTGACGGTCAACATCTACGTTCCCGACATTGACCCATACAATGACGGCACACTCATTAAGAACGGTGCGAGGATCGCTGAGTTGGAAAGCGCAGCATCCGAGTGGGTGAAGACACTCAACACCAAGCAGGACGACTACCGTTTCACACTCTACAATGCCATACATAGCAATAATGATACTGATATACATCAGCATTTTGTTGTCATACAGCTCCGGTTTAGGAGACTCTCAACATAATACCAATTATCCATTTTATAAACCATTAAAACAAAATAATCATGATTTTATCCTGGGGAAAAATAACACCTTATTTCCGCCCTTACAAAAGCGGAGCCTATGGCTCTGGTGACACCTGGACGGAAATGTCCGTTCCCGTCGAGGGTTCGACGCAAATGAACATCACCGAGGGCGAAACCAAGGAGGCCAAGCAGGAGGGAGGCGCCATTGTTGACACCATTACAGGTGACAACACCTATGAGTTTGTCTTCAGACTGTTTGTGAAGAAAGAGGATGCCGCCAATCCGTATCCCATCCCTGTCGTCAACGGCAAGACCACGACTGAATATGCCCTGTTTGCAGTTCCGGAAGACCCCGCATGTCTCGCCGTTGAGATTCCGAGAGCTCAGGTGCGTTGTGTCGAGCAGTTCACATCTGATGAGGGCATCACCCTTGAATACCACTTCAAGGCTCTGCTTGACGAATCTCAAGCCACCGGACATCACAATGATGGCAAGCTCGTGAGAATCACCACCGGATTGTCTGGCGGTAAATCGTCTTATGCCGTTCCCGGTATTCTTGAGTATGGTAGCGAGGCAAGCTCATTGGGCGTCACTCTTGTCGGTTTCAGCGGAGTTCCTACCGCTTCTTACTATCCGACAAGCGCCAACTATGTTACCGCCACAATCGCGCAGAATGCGGCAATCTTCGCATTGTCCGCGAATACGGGCGATGCAAGATCGGTGTCCGTCACGCTTACGGATGCGGCCGGCAACACGGCAGTCATCGATATTTCACAAGCCGCGGGCAACTAATGCCTTGGTCCGTGATTTTATATTTAGAAGGGAAGAGGGGTGTGGCTTAGTCGCTGTACCCCTCTTTATCAAAACAAGAAAGCAACAACAATGAACAGAGGCAAACAGACAATGGAACAGATGGTGGCCAATGAGCTGCTGGAACGCAAGGAAGACATAACCATAGCCGGAAAGGCTTACCGTGTCGCTCCCCCCTGCCTTGCCACACTGGTGATGTGCAGCGAGGAGTTCTCAAAGATTAAATCCGTTGAAATCAGCAAAGACAATGCGGCGTCAGACATTATCCGAGAAGCGAGATTCGCAAAGGGTATATGCAGGCCGCTGGCGGTGCTTATTCTTGGCGCTGAGAGAATCGAAAAGGAAAGGATGGAGAATCGCTCAAAATGGTGGAGAAGATTGTTCAGACGCAGGAAAACCGACACCGTCGGACGCTTGGCGCATAATCTCGCCTATGCAAAGCCCGGTGAGATTACCGATGCGGTGGCCAAGTTGATAGCGCGTCAGGACATCGGCGGTTTTTTCGCGCTTACCACTTTCCTGAGCGCAGTACACGTGACGAAGCCGGCGAAAGTGGGGACAGAAACGACTCAGTCTGGGCAATAGTATCGGGAATGATGAAAACCTATAACATGAGCATGAGGGATGTGTTGTATGGCATCAGCTATACCAACATCATCATGTTGTGCTCAACGACCCCGGATTACAGCCTGGGCAAGGACAAGGAAAACAAACAGAACACAATTGATGCCAGCAATCCCGCCAACAACGCAATGGTGTTGCGGGCTCTTGGCATGTAAATCATTATAAGAAATGGCAGAACTTAAATTCAGTATCGGTGTTGATGACAGCAAGGTTGAGCAGGCTGTCCAGCGTATGAGACAGCAGTTTGAGACCATCAGCAGGAATGCGGTCACATCTGGGAAATCCATTGATGA